>OGXL01000782.1_pt1 | contig 28081 bp, 15 predicted proteins | sample 1576311 | NCBI WGS metagenome assembly OGXL01 (sample SAMEA3541564, study PRJEB24748) | human gut metagenome | biome: human gut; feature: human-associated habitat; material: faeces | place: China | collected 2012 | reverse complement strand
AAGATCGGAAATCCGGAGGAACTGAAAGGATTCTCGTGGGAAGGGTTCGAGTTTGACGAATCGCTTTCGGATGAAAGGAAATTGGTATTTATTAATGGGATGGGAGAATAAGGAATATGACAGAAGTAGAGAAGATGCGTAGCAGCCAGTTGGCTGATATGTCCGCGCCGGAGTTGCAGGTGCGTTTTGAGCATGCCAAGAAGTTGCTGGCGATCATGCGCGGGTTGAGCACGTACGATGACGGGTACAGAGAATTGTTGGAAGAACTGGTGCCGGGTATTCCTGAAACTTCGGTGATCTGTCCTCCTTTCCATTGCGATCACGGAGACGGGATAAAGTTGGGCGAACACGTGTTTGTCAATGCCAACTGTACTTTTCTGGACGGAGGGTATATCACAATCGGTGCCCATACGCTAGTCGGTCCTTGCGTACAGATTTATACACCGCATCATCCGATGAATTATCTGGAGCGTCGCGGTTCGAAAGAGTATGCTTATCCGGTTACGATCGGCGAGGATTGCTGGATTGGCGGCGGTGCTGTCATTTGTCCCGGTGTGACGATTGGCAACCGTTGTGTGATAGGAGCGGGAAGCGTCGTGACGAAAGATATTCCTGACGACAGTGTTGCAGTCGGGAATCCGGCGCGCCTTATCCGTAAGCAGGCTTGACCGGGAATCTTATTTCCCGGATTTGAGTGTTCCCACATTGTTGGCTTTATCTTGTTCTGTTTAGTGGACAGGCTTGGAGAAGGGAAAGTTGCATGAAAAAAACTTTTTTCATTATTTGCTGATAATCAGTTGGTTTTTATTTTTGATAAAAAGTTTCTTGAAAAATAATATGCAAAATGTTTGGAGGTTTCAAAAAAAGCCGTACCTTTGCATCGCTTTTGAAACGGAAGTGTACGGGCGCTTAGCTCAGCTGGTTCAGAGCATCTGGTTTACACCCAGAGGGTCGGGGGTTCGAATCCCTCAGCGCCCACGAAATAGAAGTCTTACGAAGAAATTCGTGAGACTTTTTTTATTTCTTACCGCTTTTATACAAACTTTCTTTATCCTTTTGCCTTATAACTCAGGAAAAAGAGTTAATTTTGCAGTCTGATAATTATCTAAGAAAACGTATGGAACTTGATGTATTAACGGCCATATCTCCGATTGATGGTCGATATAGAGGCAAAACTAAAGCTTTGGCAGCTTATTTCTCTGAATTTGCACTGATTAAATACCGTGTACAGGTAGAGGTGGAATACTTTATCACCTTGTGCGAACTCCCTTTGCCGCAATTAAAAGGAATCGATAGCAATGTGTACGAAACTTTACGGAATATCTACCGTAACTTCTCTGAAGCAGACGCACAGCGCATTAAAGATATCGAAAGTGTAACTAACCACGACGTGAAAGCTGTAGAATACTTCCTGAAAGAAGAATTTGACAAGATGGGCGGAATGGATGACTACAAAGAGTTTATCCACTTCGGATTGACTTCTCAGGATATTAACAATACGTCTGTTCCTCTTTCTATCAAAGAAGCATTGGAACAGGTTTACTATCCGTTGATTGAAGAACTGATTGCACAGTTAAAAACTTATGCAACAGATTGGGCTGATATTCCGATGCTTGCCAAAACTCACGGTCAGCCGGCTTCTCCTACCCGTTTAGGTAAAGAAGTAATGGTATTCGTTTACCGCTTGGAACGTCAGCTGGCTATGTTGAAGGCTTGCCCGATTACCGCTAAGTTTGGCGGTGCTACCGGCAATTACAATGCACATCATGTGGCATATCCTCAGTATGACTGGAAACAGTTCGGTAATCGTTTCGTTGCAGAAAAACTGGGACTGGAACGTGAAGAATATACGACTCAGATTTCAAACTATGATAACCTCTCTGCTGTTTTTGATGCAATGAAGCGTATCAATACTATAATGGTAGATATGAACCGGGACTTCTGGCAATATATCTCTATGGAGTATTTCAAACAGAAGATAAAAGCCGGAGAAGTCGGTTCGAGCGCAATGCCGCACAAAGTGAACCCGATTGACTTCGAAAATGCGGAAGGAAACTTGGGGATCGCCACTTCCATTCTGGAACATTTGGCTGTGAAGCTTCCGGTTTCCCGTTTGCAGCGTGATTTGACCGACTCTACCGTTCTGCGTAATGTAGGCGTACCTTTCGGGCATATTGTGATTGCAATTCAGAGTTCTTTGAAAGGACTTCGCAAACTATTATTGAATGAATCGGCTATTTACCGTGATTTGGATAACTGCTGGAGCGTAGTAGCTGAGGCTATCCAGACAATCCTGCGCCGTGAGGCTTATCCGCATCCGTATGAAGCGTTGAAAGCTTTGACGCGGACAAATCAGGCGATTACGGAAAATTCTATCAAAGAGTTTATCGAAGAACTGAATGTAAACGAAGATATTAAAAAAGAGTTAAGAGCAATTACTCCGCATACCTATACGGGGCTTTAATTGTTTACTTATACAATAAACGTGTTTTTTTAATAGGCCGTGAGGCCAAAGTCTAATTTTATTCGAATAAAAAAATGAGCACAGAAAACGAAGAATGGCGCGAAAATTCTTTCAATGAAGAGAATACAGGTGCCGGCCGTGATGGTAACAGGTCTTACAACAGAGAAGGTGGAGAACGTCCGTATCGCCCTTCTTACAACCGTGAAGGCGGGGATCGTCCGTATCGCCCGCGATTTAATGCCAACAATGAAGGAGGCGAACGCCCGCAGCGTTCGTACGGTGACCGCTCTTATGGCGACCGTCCCCAACGTCCTTCTTACAATCGTGAAGGTGGAGATCGTCCGTATCGTCCTCGCTTCAATAACAATAATGAAGGAGGTGAACGCCCGCAACGTCCTTACAACCGCGAAGGTGGTTCTTATGACCGTCCTCAACGTCCTTCTTACAACCGTGAAGGTGGTTCTTATGACCGTCCTCAACGTCCCCGTTTCAATAGCGGCGAAGGTGGTGAGCGTCCGTCTTATGGCGACCGTCCTCAACGTCCTTCTTACAACCGTGAAGGTGGCGACCGTCCTTACCGTCCCCGCTTTAATAACGGCGAAGGTGGCGACCGTCCTCAACGTCCTTCTTACAACCGTGAAGGTGGTGACCGTCCGTATCGTCCCCGTTTCAATAACGGCGAAGGTGGCGGCTATCGCAGCAATAACGGCGGTGGGGGAGGTTACCGTCCGAGATACAACAATGACCGTTCACAAGGAGGCTATCGTCCTCGTCCGCGTACCGGCGATTATGATCCGAATGCTAAGTATAGCGTAAAGAAACAGATCGAGTACAAGGAACAGTTTGTTGATCCGAATGAACCGATTCGTCTGAATAAGTTCCTGGCTAATGCCGGTGTTTGTTCACGTCGCGAGGCTGATGAGTTTATCACAGCAGGTGTGGTTTCTGTAAACGGTGAGGTAGTAACGGAATTGGGTACAAAGATCAAGCGTTCGGATGTGGTTAAGTTCCACGATGAACCGGTAAGCATCGAACGTAAGGTATATGTATTGTTGAATAAGCCGAAAGATACGGTTACTACATCGGATGATCCACAGGAACGCCGTACAGTAATGGATTTAGTGAAAGGTGCTTGCAACGAACGTATCTATCCCGTAGGACGTCTTGACCGTAACACGACTGGTGTACTCTTGCTGACGAATGACGGTGATCTGGCTTCCAAGCTGACACACCCGAAATTCCTGAAGAAGAAAATTTATCATGTTCATCTGGACAAGAACCTGACCAAAGCAGATATGGATCAGATTGCAGCTGGTATTCAGTTGGAAGATGGCGAAATCCATGCAGATGCGATCAGCTATACAGATGATTTCAAGAAAGACCAGGTAGGTATCGAAATTCACTCCGGTAAGAACCGTATCGTTCGCCGTATTTTCGAATCACTGGGTTATAAAGTAGTAAAACTCGACCGTGTGTTCTTCGCCGGACTGACCAAAAAAGGTCTGCGTCGCGGAGACTGGCGTTACCTGTCGGAAGCAGAAGTAAACTACCTCCGCATGGGTTCGTTTGAGTAATAAGTCAATAAATAACAACTTGACAGAGGACGGGGAAAGAAAGCAGGAAAGAATTCATCCTGCATTTGAAACCTCGTCTTCTTGTATCTAAAAAGAAAAAGTTAAATGGAAAAGATTGGTAGAACAAAAATTGTTGACCTGTTGAAGCGCACAGACATTGGCGCTATGGTCAATGTGAAAGGATGGGTTCGCACCCGTAGAGGTAGCAAACAAGTAAACTTTATCGCACTGAATGACGGTTCTACAATAAATAATTTGCAGATCGTAGTAGATTTGGCTAATTTCGATGAAGAGATGCTGAAACTGATTACTACCGGCGCTTGTATCAGCGTGAACGGAGAAATGGTAGAATCAGTGGGTTCCGGACAGAAAGTGGAAGTACAGGCTCGTGAAATCGAAGTGCTGGGTACTTGCGATAATACATATCCATTACAGAAGAAAGGCCACTCTATGGAATTCTTGCGCGAGATTGCTCACTTGCGTCCGCGTACCAACACATTCGGTGCAGTGTTCCGCATCCGTCACAACATGGCGATTGCTATTCACAAGTTCTTCCATGAAAAGGGCTTCTTCTATTTCCATACGCCGATCATTACGGCTTCCGATTGTGAAGGTGCCGGACAGATGTTCCAGGTGACTACGATGAACCTGTATGACTTGAAGAAAGACGAGAGAGGTTCTATCTCTTATGAAGATGATTTCTTCGGTAAGCAGGCAAGTCTGACTGTTTCCGGTCAGCTGGAAGGTGAGTTGGCGGCTACTGCTTTGGGAGCTATCTACACATTCGGTCCTACGTTCCGTGCCGAAAACTCCAACACTCCCCGCCACTTGGCAGAGTTCTGGATGATTGAGCCGGAAGTGGCTTTCAACGACATTACAGACAACATGGACTTGGCAGAAGAGTTCATCAAATATTGTGTGAAATGGGCATTGGATAACTGCGCGGATGACGTGAAGTTCTTGAACGATATGTTCGACAAAGGCTTGGTCGAACGTCTGCAAGGTGTATTGAAAGATGATTTCGTACGTCTGCCTTATACGGATGGTATTAAGATTCTTGAAGAGGCCGTTGCAAAAGGTCATAAGTTCGAATTCCCGGTTTACTGGGGCGTGGACTTGGCTTCCGAACACGAACGTTTCTTGGTGGAAGAGCACTTTAAACGTCCGGTGATTCTGACTGATTATCCGAAGGAAATTAAGGCCTTCTATATGAAGCAGAACGAAGACGGTAAGACCGTACGTGCCATGGATGTTCTTTTCCCGAAGATTGGTGAAATTATCGGTGGTTCCGAACGTGAAGCCGACTATAACAAACTGATGACCCGTATTGAAGAAATGCATATCCCGATGAAGGATATGTGGTGGTATCTGGATACCCGTAAGTTCGGTACTTGTCCTCACTCCGGTTTCGGATTAGGATTCGAACGTCTGTTATTGTTTGTAACAGGTATGGCGAATATCCGTGACGTGATACCGTTCCCGCGTACACCAAGAAATGCTGATTTCTAATATTTCGGTATATTTATGTAAAACTCGCATAATCTTTAGGTTATGCGAGTTTTTTTATGCTCTGAATTGCTGTATTCTCAAAATAAATCTTTATATTTGGAAATACGCATTCGAGAGTGTTAACTAAAATAATACAACAATGAAAAAGCTCTATTTCTTTACCATGCTTTCAATAATGTTGTTAGCGGTAACAGGTGCGACGGCCCAGAAGAAAACCAAATTCAAAGCGGCCGATTTGAAAGGTATTTGGCAGCTCTGCCATTATGTATCCGAGTCTCCCGATGTTCCGGGAGCGTTGAAACCCAGTAATACATTTAAAGTATTGGGTGATGACGGACAAATCGTTAACTTTACCATTATTCCTGGTGCGGATGCGATTATTACTGGATACGGTACTTATAAACAACTCACGGACGATTCTTATAAGGAAAGTATCGAGAAGAACATTCATCTCCCGATGCTGGACAATCAGGACAATATTTTGGAATTTGAGATTAAGGACAATGATTATCTCCATCTGAAATATTTTATCAAGAATGATTTGAATGGAAATGAGTTGAACACCTGGTATTATGAAACCTGGAAGAGGGTGGAGATGCCGGCTAAATTTCCGGAAGATATTGTGAGATAAAAGAGCACGTACTTTTGGGTGGAGGCACGGATTTTGCAAAAGGCTGCATAGTTGTTTGGTTATGCCTGACAACAGCTTATTTGGTAAAATCCGTGCCTGTTTTTCTATAAAAGATAAAAACAAAGCACTTTTGGACAAAATCAAAGTCCGTAGAAATAGAAACAAAAATGAAAAAATAGATTTGCAAAGGGTCTGTCCGCGACTTGCTCTAACTTTGTTGCCAGTAATAGAATACAGTAACAAAATAAAGTGGAACAATGAAAAACAAACTTTTACTGGCGGTAGGGAGTATGGCGCTCCTGACTGCTTGCGATGCTTCAAAAGGAAATGAGATGGCGTGGTTCGATCATGCAGTGAAAACATCGGGACATCAGTTGCTCTATATGGCAGAACAATTGAAGAATGAACCGGATACCGCCTGTTTCCCCCGTTCTATTAAAGAAGGAAAGTACAGACTGGAGCACCCCACAGATTGGACGAGTGGTTTCTATCCCGGTTCCATGTGGCTGGCATACGAGTTGACCGGTGATGAGGCTCTCGCAAAAGAGGCGCGTAAATATACGGACCGTCTGCAGGATATGCAATATTATACAGGTAATCACGATTTGGGCTTTATGATGTTTTGCAGTTATGGGCAGGGCATCCGTTTGAAACCGGAGCCAACGGACAGTTTGATTCTGATTCATTCTTCTGAAAGCTTGTGCTCCCGTTTTCGTCCGGAAGTCGGACTGATTCGTTCGTGGGATTTCGGTGAGTGGAGCTATCCGGTGATTATTGATAATATGATGAATCTTGAAATGCTGTTCTGGGCTTCGGAGCAAACCAATAATCCGAAATACCGTGAAATAGCCATCTCTCATGCCGACAAAACGTTGAAGAATCACTTCCGGGAGGACATGACCTCCTACCATGTGGTGAGCTATCTGGCAGATAGCGGTGAAGTAGAGTCGAAAGGAACCTTTCAGGGATATGCCGATTCTTCCGCCTGGGCGCGTGGACAGGCTTGGGGAGTGTATGGCTATACCATGTGTTATCGCTTCACCAAGCAACAGAACTATCTGGATGCCGCTCATAAAATAGCGCGGTTCATTATCGATCACCGTCCGTCCGAAAATGACTATGTACCTTATTGGGATTATGATGCTCCCAATATTCCGAATGAACCGCGGGATGCTTCTGCGGCTGCTGTAACAGCTTCTGCATTGCTGGAGTTGAGTGGTTATGGCGACAAGAAACAAGGGGAAGAATATTTCCGTTATGCGGAGCATATCCTGAAACAGTTATCCTCTGATGATTATTTGGCCAAGGAAGGAGAAAATCATGGCTTCATCCTGTTACATTCGGTTGGTAGTTTCCCGCACGACAGTGAAATTGATACTCCGCTCAATTATGCCGATTATTATTATCTGGAAGCCTTGAAACGTTATAAAGATCTGAAAGAAAAAACAGAAAACCAGTCTTACTAACTTGAAGAGAAACCGTAAAAAATTAAAGTTCAGGGCAACCGCGTCTAAAATATGAATTCATAACTGTCGGACTTTGGCGCGGTTGTCCTGTTTTAAGCCGATGCCGGTCCTTTATATGAGTTAAAAAAACAGGATTCATTTATCAGATTGAATTGAAAATACTTATCTTTACGATAAATTCTTCAATATTAGCTCATGAAAGACCGACATTTGCTATTTAAGTACCTATTCGGATTAACCGTTTGCATCTTATTTTTTCCTTTGGCTGTATCGGCCGCCGACAGCTTCATTCATTTTAAGCGATTATCCGTGGATGACGGGTTGTCGCAAAATACTGTGCTTGCTCTGACACAAGATCATAATAATAAGCTTTGGGTAGGCACCATAGACGGACTGAACTGGTATGAAGGTTCCCGTTTCGTTTCGTATTATAAAGCGCCGGATGATACGACCAGTCTGGCAAACAATCATGTCTATTCACTTCATACCGATTCGAAAGGTACGGTATGGGTAGGCACACAGGTCGGTTTATCCCGTTATAATATTGTAGGGAATAATTTCACCAATTATTCTTCACCGGACAATCAGCCGATGCAAGTATTGGCTATCGGAGAACCGGAGGAAGGCGACCGGCTTTTGCTTGCTACCAATATCGGTCTGGTGATTTTTGATAAAAAGACCGGGCGGATGAAAGTGCAGCCGGAACTTGCCGGAAAAACGATCTATTCTGTTTGCCGGATGAATGACGGTTTCCTGTTGGGAACTTCGGAAGGTGTCTATTTCTATTATGTACGCAACGAAAACGTGACCCGGCTTCTTCTCCAATTGAAAGGAGAAACCATCTCCGATATGCTCTATGACGACAAAACCGGCAACTGTTGGCTGGCTTCATTGACAAACGGGGTGTATTGTGTGGATAACAACTTTCAAATAAAACATCATTATAACAAGCAAAATACTCCTGCTTATTTCCTTACGAACTCGGTCAGGACATTGTCCGGAGATGATAAAGGAAGGGTTTGGATAGGAACCATGGAAGGTTTGCTTATCCTTGAACCGGAGACGGGAACTTTCCGTATCTGCCGTTTTTCTCCTGAAGATCCGACTACTTTGGGGCATAATTCCATCCGCTCTATCTTGAAAGATAATCAAGGGGGAATGTGGATCGGTACATTTTATGGCGGACTTAATTATTATCATCCTCTCGCTCCGTCATTCGGGCGCTTGCAACATTCCGCCTGGAGGAATTCGTTAAGTGATAACACGGTGAGCTGTATTGCCGAAGACCCGGATAATGGCAATCTCTGGATCGGCACGAACGACGGCGGATTAAATTATTATAACCGGAAAACCGGAGTCTTTTCATATTACCGGACGGGTACTTCCGCCAACGCTTTAAAGTCGGACAATATAAAATGTATATGGACGGACAAGGATGGAAGTGTCTATATTGGCACTCATGGAGGGGGAATGAGTCGTCTGTATCACCGGAGTGGCAGGGTAGAAACATATTCCTTTCCCTATTCTACTTCCCTGACTAACAGTTGTTACTCCTTATTAGACGGAACGGATGGAACGCTTTGGGTAGGCGGCATGAGCGGGCTTTATCTTTTCGACAAACAGACCGGCGAACTTTCACAGCATCCGTTGGCTAAAAAGCATAAAAAGTTGGAGAACGTATTGATATATACCTTGTTTCGCGATTCAAAAGGAAGAATCTGGATTGGTACGGAAGAGAGCCTGTTTTTGTATGCCGGCGGTAAACTGGAAGAACTGCATCTTTCTTCTTCGGCTTATCTGCATGGGTTGATACAGGCTTTCTGTGTACAGGAGGATAGCCGTCATGAAATCTGGATCGGTTCTTCCACAGGATTATATTGCTATAAGGAAGGAGCACCGACTGCCTGGAAACACTATACGATGAAAGATGGTTTGCCAAACGACTTTATTTATAATATACTGGAAGATGAACGGGGGCGCTTATGGTTGACAACTAACAAGGGACTGGCTTGCTTCAATACGGAGGAGGGTACTTTCCTCAACTATACGAAGCAGGACGGACTGCCTCACGATCAGTTTAACTATTTTGGAGCTTGCAAAGCGCACGATGGTACATTCTTCCTGGGGTCTCTTGGGGGCGTTGCCTATTTCAAGCCATACGAATTGGGTGATAATCCATATTCCCCGGATGCGGTGGTAACAGGAGCCGTTGTCTTAAATCAGGTGATTACGGATATGAAAAGTGAACGGGTACGTTATTATCAGGACGAGCAAGGGCGGATGCTGGGTATGTCGTTCCCTTCCGATCAGAAACTTTTTAATATCCGGTTTGCCGTTATCAACTATTTGGCTGGTAAGCGGAACCAGTTTGTTTACAAATTGGAAGGCTTTGAAACCGAGTGGAACTACTCCCGTCATGTTTCCTTTGCACGGGCGAGTTATTCCAATCTCCCGCCCGGTGAATATGTGTTTAAGGTGAAGGCATGTAACAACAATGGAAAGTGGAGCGAGGCGACCACTGAATTTTTTGTGCATATCATTCCGATGTGGTATCAGACCTGGTGGGCAAAGACACTTTTCATCTTCTTTTCTGTAGGGCTTCTCGTCTTTGTGATCTATTTCTTTATTGCCCGTGCCAAAATGAAGATGCAAGTCCGGATCGAACAGATAGAACGAAACAAGATAGAAGAAATCAGTCAGGAGAAAGTACGTTTTTACATGAATATGTCTCATGAGTTGCGTACTCCGTTGAGTCTGATACTGGCTCCGTTGGAGGAACTTCTGGGACAGAGCAATCTGAAAGGTACTCCGGTACAGCAGAAGCTGGATTACGTTTATAAAAACGGTCGGAAGTTGTTGCACATTGTCAACCAGTTGCTGGATTTCCGTAAAGCTGAAGCAGGTGCAATGCCTATTCATGTTGCGCAGGTAAATGTAGAAGGACTGTTGCAAGATGCTTTTGCCCTTTTTAAAGAAAATGCGCAGAAGCGTGCTATCAGCTTTCATATAAAATCCGATCTGGAAGGACGATTGCTTCCGGCGGATCGGACGTATGTAGAGACCATCTTGATGAACCTGCTGTCTAACGCCTTTAAGTTTACACCGGACGGTGGAAGTATTTCGCTTTCCTTATGGACAGAGGGAGATACTTATGGTTTCACGGTAAGAGATAGCGGAATCGGTATGTCTCCGGAACAGCTAACCCGTATTTTCGAACGTTTCTATCAGGTAGACGGTCAGCGAAAGGGGACGGGTATCGGGCTGTCATTGGTGAAGATGCTTGTAGAAAAGCATCACGGCACTATTACGGTAGCAAGCGAACCTGCTCAATATACCGAATTTAAAGTCACGCTACCTGCTGATATGGCTGCCTTCACGGAGAAAGAACGTGAATTGCCGGCACATGAAGTCGAAACATCTGCTTCTCTCCGGGAGCTTCCGGTGGCTGATGAACATTTCTCTGGTGATGCGTCGGCTGTGGTTTCAGAAGAGAAATCGGACGACGGTCAGATAGAAGTTGGCAGCGAGGAAGAACGTCCTACTATCTTGTTGGTAGATGACAATAAAGAAATGGTGGATTACCTGAAAGATAATTTCCGGCAGAACTATGTGACTCTTACCGCCGGAAACGGCGAAGAAGCATTGGCTATTATGAAAGAGCACCGTGTGGACATTGTCCTTTCCGACGTGATGATGCCGGGTATTGACGGTATCAAACTTTGCCAGCTTATTAAACGAAATCTGCAAACCTCCCACATTCCCGTCTTGCTGTTGTCTGCCAAAGGAAGTGTTGATGCACAGACGGAAGGTATTCAGGCTGGAGCGGATGATTACATTGCCAAACCGTTCTCGATTCATTTATTGAAAGGAAAAATTGCTAATCAACTGAAAGCACGCCAGCGGTTGAAACACTATTATTCGAATACGATTGATATAGATACTGCTAAAATGACTTCGAATAATCTGGATGAGGAATTCATGAGCAAAGCTATTCAGGTGGTAGAAGAAAATATCAGTAATGAAGACTTCACCTCTGATGAGTTGGCAAGCCAGCTTTGTATGAGTCGTTCGTCACTGTATCTCAAGATGAATTCCATATCCGGTGAACCGCCTGCCAACTTTATCCGGCGCATCCGTTTTAATAAAGCGTGTAAATTGTTGCTTGAAGGGCGCTACTCCATTTCGGAGATTAGCGGAATGGTAGGGTTCGGATCTTCTTCTTATTTCTCTACCAGTTTCAAGAAGTATGTCGGTTGTCTGCCATCGGAGTATGTGAAGCAGCATACTAAGTAACTTATTCACTTCACCACAGATTCCACGGATCAACACAGATTCAAATATCTAGTAATTAGTGAAATAAGAATCAATCTGTGTTAATCTGTGGTGAACTCAAAACCATACGGTTTTGCAGTAAATCACAATATCTGGTTTCTACTGCTCTAAACAAAAGTTTAGAGCACCTTTACTCTCACACCCTCACCCCCCCCCTGTCTGTATCTCTTTATCCATCGGCATAACAGGTGTGAGGGTAAAGGTGAGGGTAGGTGAGGGTAAGCAGTTACCCTCACCCTGTCTCGTCGTAAATCTCGTCCTGTTTCCCTGTATTACATAGGAAATGCAACCGATATACATCTGTTATCCCTTCGTTATTCATCCGTTAAACTACCGGTATCTGTAACTTCCCACGGCCGTGGTGAGATCTTCCCACAGCCGTGGTAGCATCTCGTCACGGCCGTGGAGAGAAGTCGTCACGGCCGTGGGAAACTAACTATATCGGTAGTCTGATGCAAGAAGAGCGGTAACTTAGTGCAATAAGAAAGGGAAGATAAGGTATTCTTCCCTGCTTCATAACATCCATTCTCCCTATACACCAGACCAAGGCAGCTGTTTATAACATTATTATAAAAGCTATTTTATTCGTTCATATCAAATTAGTTTAGTTTCAAACCGTGCAAAAATGAATCACCTGTATTTCTGTCATTCCCCAAAGGGAGTAAGTCGACGCCAACTTTTTTTAATAAGAATTTTCATTGGATTAAACCTCAAGGTTTACAATTGTAAAAGTTAAGATTAACATTTGTAAATCTTGAGGTTTGTGTTACGATATAAGAATGAGAAGTTCATATCTGTACTTTATAGCAGCAAAGTCGCTATTTCGGGCGACAATTCGATGTTTTTGTCTTCGCTGACGATGATGAAATGGTTGTTGCATAGCGTTTCTATCATGCGGGAATAGGTGATTGCACCCATACCACGTAGATTTTTCAGCCTGTTCCACCCGTATTTAGAAGCATATTGTAGCAGTTCGCGCACGTTCCCGATGTTCGTCTCTGTTTTTAAGACGACATAAGCATGCGTTTCAAGAATATCGCTTATGCGTGTATTAGTTGGGTCGGCCGTGTCGAATCGGCTGTATAATAGCTCCATTGTCCGGTGGCGGAACGTAGAGATTCTATTTGTGTTCTCACCCATCTTTTCGAGGATATTGCTGTAGGTGTTTGCGGCTTGTGCGTAAGTCATCTGGTGTCGCGTCGCTACTCTAGCAATAGGTTCTCCGTTGGAAATGGAGAGAAATATCTCCCGCTGACAGTCGTCGGTGATTAGTGCTCCAAGCTCCTCTATCACAACATGGAAAAGTGGCTGATATAGCCTTTGGGTTTTTAATAAGTACAGTTCGTCTTCAAGGTAAGCGAGTATTGCTTCACACTCCGCTTTTTTCTCTTGAATGAGTTGCTTGAGACAGTCTTCTCCCAACTCTTTTGTTTGGTGGGCGTCGAGGAAGCGGGTCACGCTATTGTCGTCCAGCATCAGTACATTGTCGATGGTTGATGAGGCGATGTAGTTTAAGTTTTTCCAGTATCGGAGAGTGGTTTCGGGGATACCACGCTTCTCTGACAGTTGTTTGAGGGTTAGCCAATCAGCCATGCTGCATCCTCCTTTCAGATTGTTGCGTACGATATTTGCGCATCTCCGGGAAAATAATACTTCGCCAGAGTGTTTTTTTGTTTGGTATGTTCATATCTTATCGAATATTAATGAACGCCCACCTTATTTATATATAATAGAAGTCGGGCGCTGAGTTCATATTTATCCGGAAAGAGGTACGACCAAGCACCCACAAAGTCTAATAAATATGTTCACACGCCCGACCCTACGTCGTACGCATGAAACCAATTTATTGAGACTTTGTTTTATTGCTTTAATATAATTTGGTCGTTTACTTTCCGCAAAAAAAAGTTTCAATGAGCCGCATTTCTCTTCGGCTTTCGAAAGGCAAAGATAGAAATTCTTGTTGAAATAACAAAAGACTTTGACAGGGAATTTAGGCAGAGTTATATAACAGTAGTCAGCTACTGAGTTCATCTTGGTACGAACATGAACAAAATTCACCTCTGCGTCCTCCTTTCCTCTGTGGTGAATAGATAACCATACGAAAAAGGAACTAAACAAAAACTAACTACTTTCATTTTTCTATCAGTTTCAGTCATTCCGATTTTTGGATGTTTTATCCTTTTACCTTCTTTGTAGCACTCTCTAGCTCCTGTTTTGGACGATTTCTAAGTTGAAATGAACGAAAACAAAGTCCTGTTAGACAGTATCAGAGAAGGAAGAAATGAATTGAAAGTTCCGTTTCGGACGGTTTATCTACATTTGCCTACAGAAAAACCAATCATTTGATATCATGAAAAAAGTATTATTGATTTCATTCGTAATCTTGTCTGTGGCTGCACAGATGACACATGCGCAAAAACAAGCAGTCATCAAGTTGACGGAAACAACGTTGATGCATGAAATGCGTGCCACTCCTTATCCTCTTGATAAAGCGGTGGTAAATGACCGTGCGGTTTCTTTTCAATGGCCGCTCCGTTCGGACATGAACTCGCAGGACAGTCCGTTGGATGGATTCGAACACAAAGTAAAGAAGGTAGATAAAACGAAGATTACCTATCGGTTACGTTATTCGCAGGATGCCGGATTGAAGTCCGGAGTTGTTCAGGTGGAAACTCGTTGGCCGTTCTATAATCCGGAACAACCGCTTGCGCCGGGGGTATGGTACTGGCAGTTCGGTTACGTAGAAAACGGACAAGTGACTTGGGGAAGCACACAGCAAGTCACCGTAGAAGATCGTCCGGGCAAATTCTGTCCGCCTTCATTGAAAACTGTGTTGGCAAAATTACCTGCCGACCATCCGCGTGTGTGGATCATGAAGAACGAATGGAAGGACTTTATAAATCACAGCAAACAAAAGGCAGAAAGACAATGGTATCTTGAGCGTGCAGATCAGGTACTTCAGACTCCAATGAAATCAGTGAAAGATATTAATGTCTCGCAGGTGAAGAACCTGAAGAACGAGATGCAGATAAATTCATACCTCACTCGTGAAAGCCGTCGCATCATCGATGCGGAAGAGGGAAATACCGAAGCATTGATACGGGCCTGGTTGCTGACGCAGGATACTAAATATGCTGACGAAGCCATCAAACGGGTATTTATCATGGCCGACTGGGATAAAGATAAGAATGTGAAAGGAGATTTTAATGCTTCTAGCTTATTGTCTCTCTGCTCTATGGCTTATGATTCTTTCTACGACCGGTTGAATACATCACAAAAGAAAGCATTGCTGGAAGCCATCAAAAATAAAGGTGGTGAAATGTATGAGAACTTTAATAACAGGATGGAGAACCACATCGCCGACAATCATGTGTGGCAGATGACACTTCGCATCCTTACAATGGCGGCATTCAGTGTATATGGCGATCTGCCCGAAGCCAACACATGGGTGGATTACTGCTATAACGTCTGGTTGGCACGTTTCCCCGGATTGAACAAAGACGGTGGCTGGCACAATGGCGATTCTTACTTTACGGTCAACACCCGTACATTAGTAGAAGTGCCTTACTATTATAGCAAACTGACCGGTTACGACTTCTTTTCCGATCCTTGGTATCAGGGAAATATCATGTATACCATCTTCCAGCAACCTCCTTTTTCCAAATCCGGAGGAAACGGAAGTTCGCATCAGAATGTGGGACGTCCAAACAGTATCCGTATAGGATATTTGGATGCGCTGGCACGCCTTACCGGAAACACTTATGCCGCTGATTTCGTACGCCGCACATTGAAAGTGGAACCGGATTATATGAAGAAAGCCTTATTGAGTAAGCCCGGTGATCTGGCCTGGTTCCGCCTGCAATGTGATAAACCTCTGCCGGAAGGTGAAGGATTGACAGCACTCCCTGCAGGATACGTCTTCCCCGCAACAGGACTTGCCTCTTTCCAGACGAACTGGGACAGAGTAGGTGGAAATGCGATGTGGAGTTTCCGGTCAAGCCCTTATGGTTCTACCTCTCATGCACTTGCCAATCAGAATGCTTTCAATACGTTCTATGGTGGAAAACCATTATTTTACAGTAGCGGACACCACATTGAGTTTACCGACGTACATAGTATGTTGTGCCATCGTGCCACGCGTGCTCACAATACGATTCTGGTGAACGGTATGGGACAACGTATCGGTACGGAAGGATATGGATGGATTCCCCGTTATTATGCCAGCGAGAAGATTGGTTATGTGCTAGGCGATGCTTCCAATGCTTACGGAAAAGTGATTTCACCGCTTTGGCTGACACGCGGCGAACAGTCGGAGGTGCATTATACGCCCGAAAATGGCTGGGATGAGAACCATGTGAAAACTTTCCGCCGTCACATTGTCAATTTGGGAAAGACTGGACTCATCTTTATCTATGACGAACTCGTGGCAGACGAACCTGTAAACTGGAGTTATTTGCTGCATACCACAGAAAATCCCATGACAGTGGATCAATCGAATCATCGCTTCGTGCATATTCAAGCCACGAACCGCGGAGGAGCATCAGACGCTTATCTTTTCTCCACCGGAACATTGCAGACAGATACGACGAGCCGTTTTTTCTATCCGGCAGTCAACTGGCTACGTGCTGATGACAAAGGGGTGTTCAAGAAGTATCCTAATCACTGGCATTTCACCGCTACATCGGAAAAGGCACAAGTATATCGTTTTGCCACTGTCATCAATACACATGCACTGAAATATCCTGCCAAAGATCCCGAAATCTTGTCCGACGGACGTATCAAAGTGGGCGGATGGCTGATCAGTGTTAACCTGAAATCCGACGGTGCTCCTTCATTCTTTATCCGCAGCACTCAAGAGAAGGTGAATATCACTTATAAAGGTGAAGCTACTGTCATCAATGAGGATGGGTACGAAACGGTAATGAGGGATACAGTGCCCGAACTGGAAATCTGATCAATGAACATGAAAGATACGAATATATGAGACACTCTACTTTTAATATGAGAACTATATGTCTGTTGGCTGCATTATCGGGCATAACCGTCTTGTCGGCACAGACTCCCGGTAAACCCCGTGTACAGACTTCGGCAGCTCCGGAGGAAACTACGGTCTACAAGCCCGGCGGGAAAAAGCAGGAAACAGCAGTTGCGACTTCTTCAAAAAAGGAGGAGGATAAACGCCAATCCGGCAAAGAGAATGCAGGAAAGAAAGCGGCTGCCTTTGATGGTCAACGCTATCTGGCACTGAAAACGAATGTAATATATGATGCTTGTGCTTTGCTGAACCTTGCCGTGGAAATGCAGGTGCATAAAAAGATCACGGTAGAGTTGCCGTTGACTTGCAGTTTGTGGGACTTGGGGGATAAGCACGGCGTGCGTACGGTAGCATTGCAACCTGAAGCCCGCTGGTGGATAGGAAATGAAACAGGACGGGGACACTTTGTCGGACTGCACGCCCACGTGGCATGGTTTAACGTGAAGTGGAACGATGACCGTTATCAAGATACTGATCGTCCGCTGTTGGGAGCCGGAATAAGCTACGGTTACAAACTCCCTCTTTCCAAACACTGGGGAGCGGAATTTAATCTGGGAGTGGGATATGCCAACATGAAGTATAACACCTATTATAATGTAGACAACGGCGCACAGCTGGATACGCGTGTCCGTCATTACTGGGGGATAACCCGTGTGGGAGCATCGTTGGTCTACCGCTTCTAACCTTAGATAGGAACATACATATAAATAAGATAACAATATGAGAAGAAATTTATATATACTGGCACAGTGCACTTTCTTGTTGTTCATCACCTTGCTGGTGAATGGATGCAGCCTGCACGAAGAACCGGAAATGACTCCCGAAGGAGAACTGGGAGTGGACCCGACAGCTGTAACACTCAACCTTAATCTGGCAATGAATCTAAGTTTGGCAGAAAGAGCACCGGTGACCATCACCCGTGCGTCGGAAACCAACTATCTGCGTCGTTTCATCGTAGAAGCCTATCTGGATAGACAGGTGGCGGCACGGCAAACGGTATATGAAGAGGATTTTAACCGTGCCAGTCTGTCTGTTAGTATGAAGCTGCACGCCCGTAATTACCGCATCCTGGTGTGGGCCGATTATGTGAATGCGGAGACACCTGAACAGGGACTTGTTTACGATGCCAAGAATCTGGCTTTTATCCTTCCTGCCGGAAAGTATATAGGGAATAGCCGCTATAAAGATGTTTTTGCTGCTTCTGCTATGGCAGACCTGACTTCTTTCCGCAATCATTGGGGAGCTGAAACAAGTCTTGACGTTGAACTGTATCGCCCCGTAGCACGCTATGAACTGGTGGCTAAAGATGTGGCAACATTTCTCAATAAACTGTCCACAGGCGGACTGAAAGGTGAAAGTTTTACCGCTCGTGTGAAGTACAGTGATTATTTGCCTACCGGCTACAATTTGTGGGACGATGTACCCAAGAACTCGCTCATGTACATGGAATATAAAGTGGCCTTTGAACGCCCTGCTGATGGTACGAAAGAACTGATACTGGGATTCGACTATGTGTTGACCGATGCCGGAGAAACCGTTTCCATCCCTGTAGAGCTCGAAATCTTGAATGAGAAGAATGAAGTGCTGGCACGTACTGCTTTCCGTATTCCTTGTGAACGGGGCAAAAACACAACGGTACGCGGTAACTTCCTGACTTCCGATGCTAATGGAGGAATAGGGATCGCCCCCGATTATGACGGTGATCTGGAAGTAGACCTTGGAGAATTATAAAATAGATAAATCAATTAAGAATTGCTTAACCATAAAACAATTAAGATCATGAAAAAGAACTTATTTTATTCGCTAATGGCTTTGTTCGTAGTGCTTTTTGCATCCTGTGGACAAGAAGAAATCGTTTCGGACAACGGAACAGAAATCAATGCTCCTGTTACTATCTCTGTACAGGCTCCTGTAAATAACGTCTTTAGCCGTGCGGTTACCATTCCTGACGGTTATACGATGCAATGTATCATGCAATTACTGAATGCTGATGGCAATAAGATAGGCGATCAGGTAACTAAACCGATTACGGATGGTAAGGTATCTTTCACCATTTCCGTAGATGAACAAAAAGAAGTGTCGAAAGCATTGTTTTGGGCTGAATACGTACCGGAAAGTGGTGCTGCTAATAAAGTATATAACACTGCTGATTTGAGAGCTGTAGGATATAATACTGCATCATTCGATCTGACTAATGATGCGTTGATGGCAGCCAGTGACGCTTTCTGCGGAAAATTGGAAACGATTGGCAATGCCAGTGTGACATTGAAGCGCCCGTTTGCTAATGTGAGCGTAAAACCGAAGAATCCGGAAGTAGCTGCGGCAGCTAATAAACTGGAAATAACATACAACGCTTTGAGTGGATATGATATTTTAGAGGATAAATGTACTGCTACGACTCCTGTGACTTATACAAATGCAAGTTTTGCTTCTGCGGATGGCAATTGGTTCGCTAATTTCTTTTTTGCTCCTTCAAATGTAAGTAAATTTACAGAAGAAATAACCATGGCATTGAGTGGCGGATATAGTAAAGAGATTAAAATACCGGCAAATACATTACCTTTGGACGCTAATATGCAGATTATGGCTAAATTTGAAATCGGAGATGGAAACTTTGACATTGAAGTAGGAGTGGATCCGGATTATGAAGCATTGGAAATGAAAGTTGGTAGTTATATCAATGCAGAAGGTAAAGTGGTACGTGATGCAGCGGATGCTGTCGGTATTGTTTTCAAAATGGAGGCTATCGGTAGTGATGTGCCGGCTAATTATCCTGTAGCACTTCAGGGCAAGACAATAGCCGGATATGCAGTAGCGATTGAAAATGTGGCGACTGGTCGTCAAACTCTTAATACTGAATTATTGACTACTTTGACCGAAACTGTTGCAGGTATGACAAATGGCACACAGACTACGGGCGTCTTATTAACAGGTCTTGGAGATGTTGCGTTTAAAACAACTTATGAGAAATGGGTGGGAGAACATGCTCCTGCTAGTGAGAATTTGAGTGCATGGTATATTCCTACATTGTCGCAATTGAGTGCATTTATGGGTACATTGTTTACAATGAAAGATGTGCCTGCTACTGGTAGTGAGGACTTCAAAAATATTCCGGAGTTTGAATTTGTCAATGGCAAAATGTTTGATAGAGAAACGATTGCTACAGTGAATTATGCTTCTAGTACTATCAATAACCAAGGTAATGTTTCTGGTGTACGTATTAATGTAGCTGATGGTGTTGTTACTAATGCACAAGAGGCGGGTATCAGTGTTAAGACAGCTCTTAATCAACAAGCTCTTTGCCGTCCAATGATTACGATTTTTAAATAGTCACTATTCGACCTTACTCAATAGAAATTCAAGGAAAGTGGGATCCCCCCGTCCCGCTTTACCTTCTTCTTACATTGAAACTTTTGAAAATAGCCCTCTAATCTTATACCAAGAAAAGAAAATAATATGCACACCACATTTCGCCTATCGGTTTTTCTTTTGTTCATGGTACAGCTGTTCTGTAGCTGTACATCTGACTCGCTGCCCGAACCGGACAGTACGCAGCCAGAGACGCCTGCCGGAATTCCCGATGCCTATCAGGATAAAATACGAACGCAACCTTATCCCAAAGCAGATAATGAATTGTATCTGAATCCTGCTCCTCTTATTGTTCCTCAAGCCATGAAGACGGGCGAAAGACTGCAATTTTCCCTTTCACGTACTGAAGATTTCAGCAGTTCCGAAACGCTACTTTCCGGACCGCAGGAATGGTGTATGTATAATCTTCATCGTCGTTTGGAGGTCGGCACATGGTATTGGCGCTTTCGTTCCACCAACCTTAATGGAACTACGCCCGGTGAATGGAGTGCTATCTATCGTTTCGAAGTAAAGAATGATACACCGGAATTTGTAACACCTCCTTTTCAGACATTCTTAGCAAATGCTCCCCGTCTGCATCCTCGTATTTACTGTTTTTTAGACGACCGTATCGGAGAGGCTCGTAACCGTGTCACTTCACACCCTGAATATGTAGAATTACAAAGTCGTGCTTCACAGGCATTGAAAGCCGAATACACCGGAATGACTGATTTATATAGCCGTGCAGAAGAGCTCCGGCAACATGCCACTTATCTTTATCAGGCCTATCATTTAACCCAAAAAGAAATTTATGTCGAAAAGTTACGTCAGCTTCTCGAAGCGTTGATTGTCGCTCCCCCTGCTGATGGACAACTTTTTGCATCCAACTTTACTGCCAGCAACATCGCATGGTGTCTTGTTGCAGCCTACGATCTGCTTTATAATAACTTGTCTGCTTCCGATCGTACTGCTGCCGAAGAACTGATGATGCGTGTGGCACGTTACTATTACAAGGTAAATTGCGGTTTTCAGGAAAACCATCTCTTTGATAATCATTTTTGGCAGCAGAATATGCGCATCCTCTTTCAAGTGGCTTTGTCGCTTTACGACAAACCGGCCTATTCTTCCGAAGTGCTGCCCATGATGGAGTATTATTATGAATTGTGGACAGCCCGAGCTCCTGCCTCCGGCTTCAATCGCGACGGTATATGGCACAATGGTACTGGCTATTTCAGTGCCAATATCTTGACTTTGGCGTATATGCCGTCTCTTCTTTCATTCATCAGTCAGTACGATTATCTATCGCATCCGTGGTATCAGAATGTCGGACGCTCGCTGGTTTATACTTGTCCGCCAGGATCGAAAAGCAATGGCTTTGGTGACAATAGTGAAAAGGGTAGCGAACCCAACCGTTTGGTTGCTGCCTTTGCTGATTATCTGGCGTGTGAAACGGGTGATTCCTATGCCGGATGGTATGCCGGAGAATGTCGGGAGCTGTTGCGCCGGGATTATGAATTGCGTCTTTACCGGATGTGCACCGAGCAGGATTACAACACTGTTTTTCCTGCCGGGGCTGATAAAATGGTGTGGTATAAAGACGCTGGTGAAGTAGCCATGCACAGTGCCCCGGAAGATACGGGAAAGGATCTTGCACTCTCGTTCCGTTCCAGTACATTCGGGTCCGGCAGTCACACTACTGCCAGTCAGAATGCTTTTAAACTGTTGTATAAAGGTGTCGATGTGTATCGCAGTACGGGTTATTATCAGAATTTCAGCGATGCTCATAATCTGATGTCCTATCGCCATACGAGGGCGCATAATTCACTGTTGGTAAACGGCATCGGACAACCTTATTCTACCGAAGGTTATGGCAGTGTGATGCGTGCTATGGGCGGACAGCATATCAGTTACTGTTTGGGGGATGCTTCACATGCTTACAGAGGTATCAGCAATGACCCGATGTGGGTTGGCTACTTCAAGCAGGCAGGTATTGAGCAGACACCGGAAAATGGATTCGGTGCCACCCCGTTGACTAAATACCGCCGACATGTGTTGATGCTTCATCCTCATACGGTGATTGTGTATGATGAACTGGAGGCATCGGAGGCTGTCCGCTGGGAGTGGCTGTTGCATAGTCCTACGGAATTTAAGATCGATGCGGTAAAGAAAACGTTGTCTACAGATAATAAGACCAAAGGATGGGTGGCTGTGATACAACTTTTTGGAGGACATGTTTTTACGCTGTCCCAAACGGACCGTTTTGTAGTGCCGCCCGCCATCACCGGAGCGGAGTATCCTAACCAGTGGCACTTGACTGCACGGGTTGACGGTTGTTCTGCCACCCGTTTCCTGGCTATTATTCAGGTAGGAGATGAGGCTGTTTCTATTATTAACCGTGATGGTGATACCTTTAACGTAGGCGACTGGACGATCAAAGCCGTTTTGGATGCTTCTAAGGCGCCGGAACTGACTGTGAGTCATCGTACCGAACAGGCGGTATTTAGTTATGGAACAGACAATCCTGCGTTGAATGGCAATTTTTACTCTCGACAATATACGGGTTCCTCGTTGCTTTACGATGAGATAGACGGGGCTTATCGGGTGGTTGAAATGACCGACCGGAGTCCTATATCTACCCGGGTAGTAAATCAATGATAAACAATGAAACATAGTGAATATAAATAACAAACAGAATATGATGAAAAGTAGAATTATTTGCATTTTGTTGCTTCTTGTCGGTGTATCCGGCATTTATGCCCAGAGTTTGACCGTTACCGGTAAGGTGGTGGACAACGAAGGCTTGGAAGTGATTGGAGGAAATGTAACCGTGAAAGGAAAACAAAATACGGGTACCATTACCGATATCAATGGTAAATACACCATTACCGTTAGTGATCCGCAGAAAGATGTTTTGGTCTTCTCTTTTATCGGATTGGAAAATATGGAAGTAGCCGTGAAAGGAAGGAAACAGATTGATGTGACCATGAAGGCTGCGTCGGTATTGTTGGATGAGGTGGTAGCTATCGGTTATGCAACGGTAAAGCGTAAAGACCTGACCGGTTCCGTGGCTTCTGTGAGAAGCGATGATTTGCTCAAAGTTCCTTCGTCTGATGTAACCCAGGCTTTAGCGGGACGTATGGCAGGTGTGCAGATTATACAGACAGACGGTCAGCCTGGTGCTACGATGTCAGTGCGTGTTCGTGGCGGTATATCAATTACGCAAAGCAACGAGCCGCTTTATATTATCGACGGATTTCCGACAGAAGATGGCATGTCCAGCCTTGATCCTGCCGATATTGAAAGTATCGACGTGTTGAAAGACGCTTCGGCAACAGCCATCTACGGTGCCCGGGGAGCGAATGGCGTAGTGGTAATCACCACCAAAAGCGGTGCGAAAAGTGAAGGGAAAGCGACTCTTACTTTCGATTCTTATGTTGGTGTGCGTACGCTTGCCAAGCGGTTGGATGTATTAAGTGTAGAGGAATTTGTGTTGGCGGATTATGAAAGAACATTAGGAGATGCTACTGATCCCGAGGAAAGTATGCGGTCATGGCAAAACCGTTATGGTGGTTTTGTCGATCTTCATGAAAACTATGGTAACCGTAAAGGTATCGACTGGCTGGACCGTACGATGGGACGCACTACCGTTACGCAAAATTACCGGGTAGGCGTCAACGGTGGTAATGATAAGTTGAACTACAATATGTCTTATGGTTACTTCAAGGATGAAGGTGCGATGGTATATAGCGGCAGCGACAAACATAATATTGCGCTTAGCGTGAAAAGCGAAGTGAATAAGCGGCTCTCCGTTACAGGACGTATCAACTTCGATTATCTGAAAGTGTATGGAGCAGGTGTTGCCGGAAATGGTACGAATGAAGGCGGAAGCAATGTAGATGCAAAGTTTAATAAAATGGTTCAGATTTTGCAATACCGTCCTACCATTGGTATACGTGGCAATGACTCGGATTTGTTGGCAGGAGAAGACCCTGTATTAAGCGATGCGGACGGAAACGTGATGCAGAACCCGTTGATTGCCGCCGCTGAAGAAAAGGATAATAAGGAAACACGTACTTTGCAAGCCAATGGCGGACTGACTTTCAAAATCATCAAAGGATTGACTTTCCGCAACAATACGGGTATGCGTTATCAGCTTTACCGCCGGGAGCTTTTCTATGGCGACCAATCTATTATGGGAAGACGCAGCGGTATTTACGGCTCTATCAGGAATACGGAGACCGGAAGTTTTCAGACCTCTAACGTCTTGACTTATGATAAACGTTTTCAGAAGAAGCATAAAGTGGTAGTACAATTGGGACAGGAATTTGTAAAACGCTGGACTCGTGTGCTCGAATCCGGTGTCAGTGGGTTGCCTACCGATGAGTTCATTTTGGGAGATATGAGTCTGGGTACTCCATCCGTTGCTTCGTCCGATGAAAACTATGATGATAATCTGCTCTCTTTCTTCGCTCGTCTCAACTATGACTTTACCGATAAGTATTTGTTTTCCGCGACGTTCCGTGCGGATGGCTCTTCTAAATTCGGAAAGAATAATAAATGGGGATATTTTCCTGCCGTATCGGCAGCATGGCGTGTGGGTGAAGAGGATTTTATAAAGAAACTGAATATTTTCTCCGACTTGAAATTCCGTATCGGATACGGTTTGGCGGGTAACAACAGAATCGGTAGTTATAACAGTCTTGCTTTGATGTCTTCCATCATCACAGCTATGGGAGATCAGCTTACTCCCGGTTATGCTTCCAAGCAGATACCGAATCCCGATCTGAAGTGGGAAGCGAATAAGACTTTTAATATGGGAGTTGATTTAGGCTTTCTGAATCAACGTATCACTGTTTCGCCCGAATTCTATATAAATAGGAGTAGTAATTTGCTGCTTAACGCCCAGCTGCCTTATTCTTCCGGTTATCAGACCATGTTGATTAATGCCGGAGAAACGAAGAATGTAGGTGTGGAACTGACTGTGAATACAGTGAATTTCTCTACAAAGAAGTTTAGTTGGAACACTACACTGACGCTGTCGCACAATAAAAATTCAGTGAAAGCATTGACCGGTGAGGCGGTGCAACTCTATGAAGCCAGGTTCGGCTTTAACCAAAACACTCATCGTATTGCTGTCGGAGAACCATTAGGACAGTTCTATGGTTACATCACCGAAGGGCTGTATCAGGTAGATGATTTCAATTATGATGCTTCTACGCAGACCTATACCCTGAAAGATGGGATACCTTATCATGGTGATAAAGGCCGGATTCGTCCGGGTATGTGGAAGTTTAAGAACTTGACCGGAGACGATAATGTGATTGATGAAAATGATAAAACGGTCATTGGTAACGCTCAACCGAAATTCTACGGAGGATTGAACAACTCTTTTACTTACAAAGGATTTGATTTGAGTATATTCCTGACTTTCAGCTATGGCAACGAAGTGCTGAATGCGACCAAACTGGTTACCAGTAAGGTAGGTAGCTTGAACTACAACGCATTGGATGTGATGAATAGCTCTAATCGTTGGATGACCATCAATTCGGATGGACAGAAAGTGACAGATCCCGGAGAACTGGCTGCTCTGAATGCTGGTAAAACCGTAGCCGCTTATCATGATGCTCAACAAGGAGACAATTATATTCATTCATGGGCAGTGGAGGATGCTTCCTATTTGAAACTAAGTAATGTGACTTTGGGATATACATTCCCTAAAAACCTGATTGCAAGGGTAGGATTGAAGAACTTGCGTTTGTATGCCACCGGTAATAATCTCTTGACTTGGACCAAGTATTCAGGTTTCGATCCGGAAGTCTCTACGATGAAAAGCGGTTTGACACCGGGTGTTGACTTTGGAGCGTATCCGCTTAGTCGTTCTTTTATTTTTGGTCTCAACGTAGCATTTTAATTCTTTAAATACATAGTAATCATGAAAAAGATACATCTATTATATGCCGTATTCGCCTTGTTGGCAACAGGATTTTCCTCTTGTGAGGATTTGCTGACGGAAGAACCTAACTCAAAATATGACCGGGACCGCTATTTCGATTCGGAAGATAAAGCGGAAATGGCAGTGATGGGAATATATAGTTCATTGTCGGACTTTAATCATTATGGTTGGTACGAAATGGCTTCTCCTGCATCAGACGATACCTATTATACGGCCCGTACGCAGTCTGACAATCAGGTTCACGATATTGCACATTATCAGCTAAACTCCACGAATACGTGGATTGAAAGTATCTGGAAACTGAAATATGAGGGAATCGACCGGGCTAACCTCACCATTGACGGAATCTGTGGCATGACAGGATACGCAGAAAATACCCGTCTGAAAGCATTGGAAGCGGAAGCTCGCTTTCTGCGTGCTTTCCTCGCATTTGATTTGGTGAGATATTGGGGAGATGTGCCTTTCAAAACATCTTATTCATCATCCTACGAATCTGCTTTTGGTGAACGTGTGGACAGGGAAGTGATTTATGACGAGATTATATCCGACCTTACTTTCGCTAAAAACAATCTGGATTGGGCAACTGCTTCTTCCAGTCCCGAACGGGTGACGCAAGGGGCTGCCCGTGCATTGCTGATGCGTGTATATTTGCAACGTGCAGGATATAGCCTTCAATCGAATGGACAGTTGAAACGTCCGGAGGACAGTAAGCGGATGGAATATTTCGATGCAGTGATAAAAGAGTGGGAGGCTTTTGAAAAGAAAGGGTACCATGATTTTTATGATGGTGGTTATGAGGCACTCTTTAAAAGCTACTCGCAGGGGGTACTGAATAATAAGGAGAGTCTTTGGGAGATTGCTTTCTATCATTCACAAGGACGTCGTAACGGTGGAGCATGGGGGATTTATAACGGTCCGCAGGTGGCGGAACCTACCGGAGTTTCTGCATCTGAATCAAATCAGTATATGGGACGTGCCAACGGTTTCTTTATAGTAGTCCCCGAATGGCGTAACTTCTTCGAAGCGAGCGATAAACGTCGTGATGTCGCTATTTGCACCTATCGTTATACCTGGAATGGTACTAAAAAAGAGCATGTAAAAGAAGAAAGAAATGCAGGTAGCTGGTATGTGGGAAAATGGCGCCGGGAATGGATGCCGAAAGAGTCGTGGAACAAGAATATCAATTATGCGGATGTGAACTATTGTCCTTTGCGTTATGCTGATGTGGTATTAATGGCTGCCGAAGCGTATAATGAAACGGGAACGGACAGACAGAAAGCATGGGATTTGCTGAATAGCGTACGTACACGTGCTGAAGCAACTTCTATTACAGAAGCGAATTATGATGAAATGATGAGCGCACGGAAAAAGACACATAACCTGACTTTCATTGACGACTCTACACCGGAAGGAAAGTTCCGTACGGCTCTCTACTGGGAACGTGGCTTCGAACTGGCTTTTGAAGGACAACGCAAATATGATCTGATACGTTGGGGAGTGTTGGGAAAGGCTCTGAAACTGTTTGGTGAGATCAGTTCCGTCAATCAGAAAGAGAACAAACCATATCCGGCTTACCGGAATTTTACAGAGGGTAAACATGAACTTTTCCCTATCCCTCTGAAAGAGATACAAAGTAATCCGAAACTCAATGGAATGAATAATAACGGGTATTGAGAAGACTCTCAATAGAATAGGCGACTGGAAAAATATACAAAAATAGTTTGCCAATTCAAAGAAAAGCCGTACTTTTGCAAGCCGATTATTATCAC
>OGXL01000780.1_pt1 | contig 28131 bp, 21 predicted proteins | sample 1576311 | NCBI WGS metagenome assembly OGXL01 (sample SAMEA3541564, study PRJEB24748) | human gut metagenome | biome: human gut; feature: human-associated habitat; material: faeces | place: China | collected 2012 | reverse complement strand
CCCATCTCATCGCGTAAATCTTCTTTATCTCTTCTGCCGGAAATTCTTCTATGGGGAGATTTGTAATAATGCACTCATATGAACTCCCTGAAAGAGTAAACCTGACCACCCGAAAATTTAAGGTATAAAACTTTTTATGGTGTAAATCCAGATAGTCAAAAGGGCTTGATTTGGGGAGGACCTTGTATTGTTTTGGATTGGATTTTACTTCGTTGGTCTGTTTTCGGGTCAGTACAAGCTGCATGGTATGATCAAATTCATCCTTATCAGGGAGCGAGAAACTTCCTGTCATGCTGCCCCGGCCGCCATCCTTTACGCGAATCAGATAGTACATCTCTTTTTCCTGGACATGGGCAAAGATGTTATAGGTTTCATACCCTCTGTCAGCGATAAAAATAGTTTTCTTTTGTCCACGGTAACGGTCGATCATCTGAGTCATTGCAAGAGATTCATTTTCTTTCCGTGCAGGCTGTATCACAACATCGGTATAGCGCTTTTCACACAGGTCATAAAGCGCGTTCAGGTGGATCTGGTTAAAGCCTCTATCTGTTGACAGCGACTGGAAATAAGTGTCCGTATCTTTGGGGTTACGGGGAATATTCAGGTCAGACCCATCACAGGCTAACAGGCGATAGCCATTATAATTCTTTTGGAGTGGAAAGAGAGAATTAAATTCATGGAACAAAAAAGGGAATGTCTCCGGAAGCAGCTTGCTTCTCTGCTGGTGAAAGGCAGAAGCGGAGGGTGTATCAACGGAAAACCGAAAAAAATCCAACAATTCATTTTTCAAGCCGCCATTTTCCATAGAAAGAATACATTGGATTGTGGATGCAAAATCGAGTTTTCTGTTTCTTGAAAAATCAGCCGCAGGATTTTTTGCAAACAGCCATGGGAGCGAAGCCATTTCCTGGATCAGTGACAAAAGACTGTTTTTTACATGTTCAGCAAATATCATAAGCGTTACCTCCAAAAATGTAATACATTTAAGGGGCTTCGCCGCAAATTTTTCTATGTATGTCAAGTGTTTTTTGAAAAATACGTAAAAAAAGAGCAGGGTACATATCTCTTATATACCTTGCTCTGTAAGAACCGCTCCGCTAATGTCTTAACTAAATGACATTGGGAACAGATCCCGCCCTTTTCTTTTCGCAGACAGATATGCTATACTATATATTTAGCTGCGGGCAGAAGCGGCAAAAGGACGAGGTGAGAAAGACATGCAGATTGTAGATAAGTATATTGATTACGTGAAGGAGGAGGCGGTCCGGCATCCGGACAAGAGCTGGGACAAGATCCTCCTGGGATTTAAAGCGAACAAATGGCGGACAAAACTTCTGCCAAATAAAAATCTCTCTAAGGGTTACCAGAAGCTGGAGTCCATGATGATGAGCCTGGTGGCGGACTCTCTGTCCAGGGAGGGAAGCTACGTGTGGGGCAATATCTTTGCTCCCTGCGAGCTGATGCAGTGCTTTGGCCTGAACACTTTGTCCATCGAGTGTCTCTCCTGCTACATGAGCGGGTACCACCTGGAGGACTATTTTATCGATTATGCACAGAACATGGGGATCGCCCCCACGCTGTGCTCCTACCACAAGACTTTTGTGGGGGGCGTGGAGAGCGGTGTGGTGCAGAAGCCGGAATACGGAGTGACCACCTCTCTGTCCTGCGACGGCAACCTGAATACCTTTCGCTATCTGGAGAAAAAGGCGAATGTGCCCTTCACGTTTCTGGATGTGCCCTACGCCTCCGACCGGGAGTCTGTGGCTTACCTGGCAGACCAGCTGCGTGACCTGGCAGGGGAGCTGGAGGAGCGGACCGGTCGCAGGTTTGAGGCGGAGAAGCTGAAGGACATCCTGCGCACGGAGAATGAGACGCGGAGGGAGCTGAAGCGTTTCTTCGAATATCAGAAGATTTACTATTATCCGGGAGAGCTGATCAGCCATCTCTACATGATGATGGGCATGCATCTGCTCATAGGCACAAAGGAGTTGCTGGAGCTTCTGCGCTTTATGAACGAGGAGATACAAAAAGGACCGGTGTTCCGAGGGAAAAAGATTTTGTGGATCCACCTCCTTCCCTTCTATCAGGAGAGCCTGAAGGAGTATTTCAACAGTAGTCAGGAGTATCAGATCATAGCCAGTGACATCATCCTGGACTACATGGATGAGCTGGACGCAGAACACCCCTTTGAGGCCCTTGCTGGCAAGATCATCAGGAACCTGTACAACGGCTCCTACGCCCACAAGGCGGAGATGATCGGCCGGCTGGCGGACGAACTCCATCCTGACGCGGTCATCCACTTCTGTCACTGGGGCTGCAAGCAGGCGTCAGGCGGGAGCATCCTTCTGAAGGAAAAGATGCAGGAGAAGGGAATCCCCATGCTGATCCTGGACGGGGACGGGATAGACAAGCGGAACAGCCATGACGGCCAGATCAAGACAAGGCTGGAGGCGTTCCTGGAAATGATCGGGACAGGAGGAAGAGAGGCATGTTAGGATATATCTGTAAATACGCGCCCATAGAGGTCTTTCAGTCCATGGGTGTGGAGATGAAGCGGATCGAGCCGGAGGTGACGAATTTCACCCAGGCGGACATGAAGATGCACCCCAATATATGCAGTTTTGCCAAGGGAGTGCTGGAGGATGTGCTGGCAGGGGACTACGAGGGCGTCATCCTGACCACCTGCTGCGACAGCATCCGCAGGCTTTACGATGTGCTGACAGAGGAGCTGCCGGATAAATTCATCTATATTCTGGACACTCCCAGGATCACAAAGGATGCCGGGATCACGCTCTATGAGAAGCGGATATGGAAGATAATCCGGGCGTACGAGGCATTTTCAGGGAAACATTTTGAGGAGGAGAGGCTGGCGGAGCTTTTAAAGACCAGACAGAAAGAGCAGGCCATCTCTCTGAAAGAGCATGCGCTCAACATCGGTATCGTGGGGGCCAGAGCCAATGAGAATATCGCCCGAATTCTGGAGGAGAAAGGGGCGAACGTGGCCTTTGATATCACCTGCACAGGCCTTCGGAGAAAATACCTCCTGGAGCCGGACTATGTGATGACCGGCTACACAAGAGGGCTTCTTAGCCAGTTCCCCTGCATGCGCATGGAAGCGGCGGCAGGGAGAGATGAACTGATAGAGAAATATGCCCGGAGCGTGGACGGCATCATCTACCATACAGTCCAGTTCTGCGACAACTACTCCTACGAGTACGCCTGGCTGAAAAAGGTGCTGCCGGGGCCTATGCTCCAGCTTGAGACAGACTACACGAAACAGAGTTACGGGCAGGTGCTCACACGGATCGAGGCTTTTCTGGAGTCGCTGGCTCCGGGGAAGGAGAAGAGACGGCCGGCCCCCAAGGGAGAGAAGAAAGACATGTATGTAATGGGAATAGACAGCGGTTCCACGTCCACCAACGCAGTGATCATGGACGGGGAGAGAAAGATCGTGGCATCGGCGGTGGTGCGCACCGGAGCCAAATCCGGGGAGAGCGCCCAGAAGATCCTGGGAGAGATCCTGGGGAAGGCGGGCCTTGCAAGGGAGGAGATCGCCTGGATCGTGTCCACAGGATACGGGCGGGTCAGCATTGACTTTGCCGATGAAAATGTGACCGAGATCAGCTGCCATGGACGGGGCGCGCATTATTTCAACCCGAAGGTGCGCACGATCCTGGACATCGGCGGACAGGACAGCAAAGCCATCCACTTGAGCGAAGCGGGGGAAGTGACGGACTTTGTCATGAACGACAAGTGTGCAGCCGGCACTGGGCGTTTCCTGGAGATGATCGCCCGCACCCTGGAGATCGATGTGGACGAGCTGGGGCCGGTGGCTCTCCAGTCCACGGAGGATATAGAGATCACCAGCATGTGCTCTGTGTTTGCCGAGTCAGAGGTGATCTCCCTGATCGCCAACAATAAAGAGAAAGCGGATATCGCCTGGGGCGTCTGCCGCGCTATTGCGGGGAAAGCCTACTCTCTTATGAAGAGAGTGGGCCTGGAGGAGACCTTTATGATGACCGGCGGCGTGGCCAAGAATCCGGGAGTAGTCCGGGCGGTGGAGGAGAAGATCCAGTCCAGGCTCTACATCTGCCCGGAACCGGAGATCGTGGGCGCTGCCGGGGCGGCCCTCTACGCCCTGGACAAAATGCAGGCGTAAGCGGGAGGTTCCCCTTTTCCTCTGAGGGATAGAATGGTATAATAACCACGATGTGGTTATTATACCTGCGCATCCTGCGTCATGCGTGGGTTGGAACAATGAGGAGGAAAAGGAATGGAAGGAAGAAAGATCATACAGGTGGAGGACAAGGTCCCCCTTAAATTACTGGTACCCTTAAGCATCCAGCACATGTTCGCCATGTTCGGCGCCTCTGTGCTGGTGCCCTTCATGTTTGGCATCAGCCCGGCCATTGTGCTGTTCATGAACGGAGTGGGTACCCTTTTATTTATTGCTATCACAAAGGGGAAGGCGCCGGCCTATCTGGGCTCCAGCTTTGCCTTTCTGGCTCCCGGCGGCATTATCATCGACCAGATGGGATATGAGTACGCCCTGGGCGGCTTTGTGGTGGTTGGATTTTGCGGATGCATCCTGGCTTTTATCATCTACAGGTTCGGGTGCGACTGGATCGACATCGTGCTGCCCCCGGCGGCCATGGGGCCTGTGGTGGCTCTTATAGGACTGGAGCTCTCCAGCTCCGCGGCCAGCAACGCAGGGCTTCTGGATGAGACCATGGACCCCAGGAATGTCATTGTCTTTGCGGTCACCCTGGGCGTGGCTGTCTTTGGCAATATCCTGTTCAGAAAGTTCCTGGCGGTCATCCCCATCCTGATCGCGGTGATCGCCGGGTACGTGGCGGCTATCCTGTGCGGCATCGTGGATTTCGCCCCGGTGGCAGAGGCGTCTGTCTTTGCCCTGCCCCATTTCATGCTGCCTAAATTCAGCGTGGAGGCCATTGTCACCATCCTGCCGGTGCTCCTTGTCATCACCTCGGAGCACATCGGACACCAGGTGGTCACCAGCAAGATCGTGGGAAGGGACCTGCTCCGCGATCCGGGACTTCACCGCTCCCTTCTGGGGGACAACCTGTCTACCATGATCTCCGGTCTTATCGGGTCCGTGCCCACCACCACCTACGGGGAGAACATCGGCGTCATGGCAGTGACCAAAGTGTACAGCGTGCGGGTCATCGCAGGAGCCGCCGTGCTGTCTATCATCTGCTCCTTTGTGGGCAAGCTGTCCATGCTGATCCAGACCATACCGGGGCCTGTTATAGGGGGAATTTCCTTCCTTCTGTACGGCATGATCGGGGCATCCGGCATCCGCATCCTGGTGGACTCCAGAGTGGATTATGGACGTTCCAGGAACCTGACCCTGACCAGCGTGGTCTTTGTCACCGGCCTTTCGGGCATTGCGGTCAATATCGGAAATATCCAGCTCACCGGCATGGTGCTGGCCTGCATCACCGGCATGGCTTTAAGCCTTGTGTTCTACGTCCTTGACCGGCTGAAGCTGACCAATGACCAGGACGGGGAGGACTGAGGATTACAGGGTCTGCCTTATCCGGGAAATATCAATTTCTAAATCGTCAAAAATGTGGACCGGAACCCGGTCGTCAAATGTGAACCGTGTCAGCGTGTCCGGCTCTCTGTCTTCGGAGAAGCAGTATACGCTGACACGGTTCACTTCATAGTCCAGGGCCAGTATTCACGGACACCTGCACTTCTGTATTTCTCCAGTTTTAAAATATGATCTCTTCCAGAATAGCCTGGTGCTTGCTGTACGGAGGGGGGAGTGCCTGGCGGTGCTGCCGTACAAAGGTGCGCTTTCCTTCGGCATGCCGCCTCCTTATCGACAGAATAAAATATGCAGATCTATATATTATTGTAAATCAAACCTGCAAAAAATCAGCGGGATATGTTCATGCTATGGAAATACTGTATAAGCCGGACGGGAAAAAACAAAATAGAGAATGACAAAAAAGTAGTTGTAAATACAAATTAAGTGAGATATATTGTACTTATAATGACAAATTATAAAGCAAGGAGGGTACAACTTATGGAACAGAAACAGTACAAGTTCTGGTTTTGCACAGGCTCTCAGGATCTGTACGGAGACGAGTGTCTGGCCCATGTGGCAGAGCATTCCCGGAAAATGGTGGAGGTGCTGAACGCATCGGGCAATCTCCCCTACGAGCTTGTGTGGAAGCCGACGCTCATCACAAATGAGCTGATCAGAAGGACGTTCAACGAGGCGAACATGGACGACACATGTGCGGGCGTCATCACTTGGATGCACACGTTCTCGCCGGCCAAATCCTGGATACTGGGGCTCCAGGAGTTCCGGAAGCCGCTGCTCCACTTCCACACCCAGTTTAACAGGGAGATCCCCTACGACACCATTGATATGGACTTTATGAACGAGAACCAGGCGGCCCACGGAGACAGGGAGTACGGACACATTTTCAGCCGCCTTGGGATGGAGCGCAAGGTGATCATGGGCTACTGGGAGGATGCAGATGTCCAGAAGCGGATCGGAGCCTGGATGCGCACGGCGGTTGGCGTGCTGGAGAGCAGCCACATCCGCGTCATGAGGATCGCGGACAACATGAGGAACGTGGCCGTGACAGAGGGCGACAAGGTGGAGGCCCAGATCCAGTTCGGCTGGGAGGTGGACGCCTATCCGGTGAACGAGATCGCGGAGGCTGTGGCGGCTGTATCCAAGGCAGATATTGACACACTGGTGGAAGAGTACTACGATAAATATGACATTCTGCTGGAAGGAAGAGACGAGAAGGAGTTCCGTGAGCATGTGGCGGTGCAGGCGGGGATCGAGATCGGATTTGAGAGATTTCTCAGGGAGAAGGATTACCAGGCTATCGTGACCCACTTCGGTGACCTGGGATCGCTGAAGCAGCTTCCCGGACTTGCCATTCAGCGCCTGATGGAAAAGGGCTACGGCTTCGGCGGCGAGGGAGACTGGAAGACAGCGGCCATGGTGCGCCTTATGAAGATCATGACCCAGGGGATGAAGGACGCTAAGGGAACCTCCTTTATGGAGGATTACACCTACAACCTTGTTCCCGGCAAAGAGGGAGTTCTGGAGGCACACATGCTGGAGGTTTGCCCCACCATCGCCGAGGGGCCCATCGGCATCAAGGTGCAGCCCCTCTCCATGGGAGACAGGGAGGATCCGGCAAGGCTTGTATTTACCTCCAAGACAGGACCGGCTATCGCCACCTCGCTGATCGACCTGGGAGACCGATTCCGCCTGATCATCAACAGCGTGAACTGCAAGAAGACGGAAAAGCCCATGCCCAAGCTTCCGGTAGCAACCGCTTTCTGGACACCGGAGCCCAATCTGCAGACAGGATCAGAGGCCTGGATCCTGGCGGGCGGCGCGCACCACACTGCCTTCTCCTACGACCTGACCGCAGAGCAGATGGGCGACTGGGCTGCCTATATGGGGATCGAGGCCGTGTATATCGACAAGGACACGACCATCCGCCAGTTCCAGAACGAGCTGAAATGGAATTCCCTGGTGTACAGAAAATAGTGTAGAAGAGGAGGAAGACGCATGTTAGAGGAACTGAAAAAAGAGGTGTATGAGGCCAATATGCTCCTGCCCAAATATGAGCTGGTGACCTTTACCTGGGGCAATGTAAGTGGTATTGACCGTGAGAAGGGACTGTTTGTCATCAAGCCAAGCGGCGTGGACTACGACAAGCTGACACCCGATGATATGGTCGTGGTGGACCTGGATGGAAACAAGGTGGAGGGCAGGTACAATCCCTCCTCTGACACGGCCACCCATGTGGTCTTGTACAACCGCTTCCCGAATATCGGGGGCATCGTGCATACCCACTCACCCTGGGCTACAAGCTGGGCTCAGGCGGGGAGGGACATTCCCTGCTATGGCACCACCCATGCGGATTACATCTACGGTGAGGTGCCCTGCGTACGCAACCTGACAAAGGAGGAGATCGAGGAGGCCTACGAGAAGAACACGGGCGTTCTCATTGCGGATGAATTTGAGAAGAGGGGAAAGGATTACATTGCGGTTCCGGCGGTGCTGTGCAAGAACCATGGTCCCTTTACCTGGGGGAAGGACGCCCACGAGGCGGTGCACAACGCGGTGGTACTGGAGGAGGTTGCCAAGATGGCGGCCCGGTGCGAGATGATCAACCCGGAGAACGGGCCGGCTCCCCAGGAGCTGCAGGACAAGCACTACTACCGGAAGCACGGAGCGAACGCCTACTACGGACAGAAGTAGTACGGCTAAAGCAATATAAAAGCAGAAGTTGTATGTAGACCCTTGCGGAAGCAGTTGACTGCTTTTGCAGGGGCTTTTTTTGTTCCTGAAAATAGCCGGAATAATTACTGAAAACATGCCGCTGAAATACTAAATTTTAACCATACAACTTTTAAATAAACGGCAAAATTGGCGAAATTTATACGTATAAATAGTAATTTTATACAAAAACGTATATGTACATTTGTGATTTATTCAGTATTGCCAAGACACCGGGGGGAGGGTAAAATGAATATAACAAAGGGCAATTAAAGAGAAAAATTGTCTAAAATTCACAAAAAGGAGGATGTATATGAAAAGAAAACTTGTGAGCAGTCTTTTATGTGTTGCAATGGTTGCGACAATGCTGGCAGGCTGCGGAGGCAGCAGTGATTCCGGAAGCTCAGACAGCGGAAGTGCGGAAGACACTTCGTCCAGCGACGGAGAGACTCAGGGCACGAACACCTTTGTAGACGGAGGTACAGAGCTTTCCCTCTGGACATTCCAGGAGCTGCACGTAGGATTCTGGACAGAGATGGCAGATAAGTGGAATGAGGAGAACCCGGACAACCCGATCAACCTGACAGTTACTACAGGAGAGTCTCACTCCGTTCAGCAGAAGCTTCTGGTTGCATGCCAGGCAGGCGAGGGAACGCCGGATATTGCTGATATCGAGATCGGCTACTATGGCTCCTTCCTGAAGGATGACTATCTTCTTCCTCTGAATGATGTGGTTGAGCCTTATCAGAACGATGTTGTTATGTCCCGTATCGAGATGTACGGCGACCAGGAGGACAACTGGTACGGCATCGACTTCCATCTGGGAGCTTCCGTATGCTACTACAATATGGACATCATGAACGAGGCCGGTGTTGATCCCTCTACCATCGTTACATGGGATGATTACTACAATGCCGGACTTACAGTTCTTGAGAAGACAGGTAAACCGATGTGTGCAGTTGAGACAGCAGACCTCTTCCTTCCGCAGCTGATGATGCTTGAGAAGGGCGCACAGTATGTGGATGAAGACGGACAGCCCAATATTGCGACACAGGATCATGCGGACGTTATCGATTTCATCAGAAAGATGATCGATGCCGGCATCTGCGAGATCGCTCCCGGCGGCGGCTTCCACACAGAAGAGTGGTATGGCCATCTGAACGACGGCGGAGTTGCTTCTATCGCAATGCCTCTGTGGTACATGGGACGTTTCACAGACTACTGCCCGGACCTGAACGGCAAGATGGCGATCTATGAGATCCCTGTATGGAACGAGGGTGATACACGTGAGGTTCTCCAGGGCGGTACAGGTACATCTGTTCTGAAGTTTACAGAGCATGAGGACCTCGCAAAGGAATTCCTGGCATTTGCTAAGCTGTCAGAGGAAGGAAACCGCTACGAGTGGGAAGAGCTTGGATTTGACCCGATCCGCTCCTCTCTGTGGACAGATACTTCCATTACAGAGAACCAGGACAACAAGTTCCTCAGCTACTTCCAGACCAATCCGTTTGATATCCTTGTAAAGAACGGAACAGAAGGGCTGACAGCTCCGAATATCTCCGGTTCTTACTCAGCAACCTACAACGTTCTGGTATCCACGACCTATGCGAATGCATTTGAATTGTCGACAGATCAGGATGCTATGGAGCTGCTCGAGTCAGAACAATCGACCATTGTGTATGATGAATAGAGACTGAATGAGAGTTTAGAGGAGGAAAAGGCGTATTGGCGTATTGTTCTAATACGCCTTTTCTTTTAGAAAGTGCAGATGCTTGAAAGGAGTCAACTATATGGAAAAGAAAAGTGTTTTTAGGAAATTTCTTTATTCCCAGAAAGCGGCGCCGTATGTATTTGTTCTTCCCTTTGTTCTGACATTCCTCATCTTCTTTGCGTATCCTATCGTGGACACGATCGTGATGAGCTTTCAGAAGGTTTCCGGCGGCGGAAATGAGTGGGTGGGGCTTAAGAACTACCAGACGCTTCTGAATCCGGTTTTCTATAAAGCTTTGAAGAACAGTATCTTATATATGATCCTGAGCTGTGCTCTGATGATCCCGATTCCCATGTTCCTGGCTACCATGCTGAACAGCAAGGCAATGAAGGCAAAGGGATTTTTCAGAAGCATCATGTTCATCCCGGCCCTTACTTCAGTCGTTGTGGCGGGTGTCATTTTCCGACTGATGTTCGGTGAGCTGGAAGGATCCTTCATGAACCAGGTGATCTCCTTCTTTGGTATGGAGCCTATGGTATGGCTGAGAAGAACAGTTCCGGTGTGGATCGCCCTGCTTCTTCTGTGTCTGTGGAGGTGGACCGGTGTTAACATGATGTACTATCTGTCCGGTCTGCAGCAGATCCCGGGAGATCTCTACGAGTCGGCGGATATTGACGGGGCCAGCTCCATCCAGAAGTTCCGCTATATCACTCTGCCCCTCCTGAAGCCTACCACGGTCTATGTGCTCACTATTTCCATATTCGGAGGCATGGCCATGTTCACCGAGTCGTATCTGTTGTTTAACGGAAACAACTCGCCGAACAACGTGGGACTTACAGTGGTGGGATACCTGTACCGTATGGGACTGACCCAGAACAATATCGGCCTGGGCTCCGCTATCGGTGTCGTGCTGCTGATCATTGTGCTGATCCTCAATGTGATACAGCTTATTCTGAACGGTACACTCAGCAAGAAAGGAGACTAGATCATGAAAAAGAAAAATACAGTTTTGTCTGTTCTCCTCATTATATTTTTTGTTATTGTAGCTCTTATTACCATTCTGCCGCTGCTGCTTTTGTTCGTGTCATCCTTCCGCCCGGGCTCGGATCTGATGCGGTATGGCCTGAACTTTGATGTCAACTGGGCGACGGCAAACCTGGATAACTACCAGCTTCTTTTCAGCGGCCAGAACAACTACTTTACATGGTATAAGAACAGTCTTGTGATCACAGTGGTCCAGGTGGTGCTTGCCCTGTTCCTCAGCGCGTGCGTAGGCTATGGCTTTGCCATGTACAATTTCAAATTTAAAAATGCACTGTTTGCATGCGTGCTGGTTGTCATGATGATCCCGACAGAGGTGATCATACTTCCTCTGTACCAGCTGGTGATCAAGCTGGGGATCATGGACAGCATGTGGGGAATTATCCTGCCCTATGTTGTCGTCCCGATGCTGATCTTTTTCTTCCGACAATACCTGTCGGGCATTCCGAAGGATTTCCTGGATGCGGCCCGTGTGGACGGCTGTACCGAGTATGGTATTTTCGCCCGGATCATGGTTCCGCTGATGAAGCCATCCTTTGCGGCTATGGGCATCTACCAGGGCATGTCAAGCTGGAACAATTTCCTGTGGCCTATGATCGTTGTCCGTTCACAGACAAAGATCACGCTTCCTGTCGGCCTGCAGAGCCTGATGTCCCCGTACGGCAACAACTACGATATCCTGATCGCCGGCTCCTGCTTTGCCATTGTGCCGATCCTGATCCTGTTTATCTGCTTCCAGTCCTACTTTATCGAAGGTATGACTGCCGGCGGTGTAAAGGGCTAGCCTATGAGTACGAATCGAGAGCTTACATACAACAGCGTATGGATCCCCCAGAGAGCGGATCCATACGTATACAGACACACAGACGGCATGTACTATTTTACGGCGTCGGTGCCGGCCTATGACCGGATCGTGCTGCGCCGGGCTGACAGCCTGGCGGCGCTCCCGGAGGCGGAGGAGCACACCATCTGGACAAAGCATGAGAGCGGTCCCATGAGCGAGCACATCTGGGCCCCTGAGCTTCATTATCTGGACGGGAAATGGTACGTGTACTATGCGGGGGGAGAGAAGGAGGACGTGTGGAGGATCCGCCCCTATGTCCTGGAGTGCGGGGACGCAGATCCCATCACCGGGACCTGGACAGAAAAAGGGAAGATGCAGCGGTCAGATGACGACGAGTTCTCCTTTGAGGCCTTTTCCCTGGATGCCACGGTTTTTGAAAATAAAGGTGAACATTACTATGTGTGGGCGGAAAAGGTGAGTGTTGGAAAGCAGATTTCCAATCTGTATATTGCCAAAATGGAATCTCCCTGTAAGCTGGCTACAGCCCAGGTGCTCCTGACAACGCCCGACTACGACTGGGAGAGAGTGGGCTTCTGGGTCAACGAGGGCCCCTTTGTCCTGAAAAACGGGGAGGGGAAGCTCTTCCTCACCTACTCGGCCAGCGAGACCGGTGCCTGCTACTGCGTGGGCATGCTGGAGGCTGACGAGGAGTCGGATCTCCTTGATCCGCTGTCCTGGAGGAAGAGCAGATATCCTGTCCTCGCCACAGACGAGGAGAAGGGAATCTACGGTCCCGGGCACAACTGCTTCACAAAGGCGGAGGACGGGACGGATATTATGGTGTATCACGCAAGAACAGAGAAGGAGATCACAGGCAATCCTCTCTACAATCCAAACCGGCACGCTATGCTGATGCGGGTAAAATGGACCAGGGGAGAGGACGGAGTAAAGAGGCCTGTATTCAATTATGATTAATCGACAGGAGGGCTGCGCATGATACTGCACGTCAACAGGAAGAGAAGGCTGGGACAGAGAGATCCCATGATATACGGGCATTTTATCGAGCATTTCCACAGGCAGATCTACGGCGGCATCTATGACCCGGAAAATCCCCTCTCCGACGAGGACGGACTGCGGACCGACGTGCTGGACGCCATGAGGCACATCAAAGTGCCGGTGCTGCGGTGGCCCGGCGGCTGCTTCGTCTCCTCCTACCACTGGAAGGATGCGGTGGGAGAAAAACGGACGCCCTTTTTTGACAAAGCCTGGCGGGTGGAGGACCCGAACACCTTCGGCACCGACGAGTATGTGAATATGTGCCGGAAGCTTGGCTGTGAGCCCTATATCTGCACAAATGCGGGAACCGGGACCGCGGAGGAGATGAGCGACTGGGTGGAGTACTGCAACCTGGAAAACGAGGGGCAGTACGCAAGGTGGCGCATCGCCAACGGCTGTGAGAAGCCCCACAGGGTAAAATACTGGAGCGTGGGCAATGAGAACTACGGTGCCTGGGAGATCGGCGCCAAGTCCGCGCAGGAGTGGGGACGCCTTGTGGCGGAGGCTTCCAAGATGATCAAGCACGTGGACCCGGAGACGGAGCTGACAGCGGCTGCTCTCACGGATCTTGACTGGAACATCAATCTGCTGAGGATGAGCGGTCAGTTCCTGGACTGGATCTCCATCCACCGCTACTGGGATGATGTCCATGAGCACAATGATCTGGCGGATTATGAGACGGTCATGGCCTTTACCAACCACACGGGGGACTCCATCAGACAGGTGAGGGGGCTCCTGGAGGCCATGGGGCTTGAGAAGAAGATAAAGATCGCCTTTGATGAGTGGAACCTGCGGGGCTGGTGTCATCCCAAGGCGCACACAGTCAGCCAGGGCGTGACTAAGGAGGACTATCTCTACCCGAGAGACCTGAATGATGACAACAGCAAGTACACCATGGCGGACGCGGTATTTTCTGCCTGCTTCCTCAATGAGTGCAACCGGAACTGTGACATTGTGGGCATGGCAAACTTTGCCCCTATTGTCAACACCCGGGGATGCATTTATACTTATAAGGAGGGAATTGTACTGCGAAGTACCTATCACGTGTTTGATCTGTACGTAAATTACCTGGGAGATGTGATCCTGGATGCCTGGAGCGAGGGGATGAAGTCCATGGAGGCAAGAAATTCCGCCTCCGGACAGACGGAGACCACAGAGCTTATAGATGTGCTGGCCACAGAGTTCTCCGACAGAGAGGGAGCTGCTCTGGCCATCGTGAACAAGCATCCCGGCGAAGCGCAGGAGGTCACCCTTGACCTGGAGGCGGAGGGCGAGGCTGTCCTGTACTACATCGCGGGCAGCAGCACAGAGAGCTACAACGATGTGGACAGGGAAGAGGTCCGCATCCAGCGGGAGGATCTGGGTGTGTACACTCCCGGCATGAAGGTGAGCGTGAAGCCCCACAGCGTGGGTGTCATCCAGATCGGCGTAAAATAGACTGACAGACAGGAGGAGAAGAATGAATCCGGACAGCAGGATCATGAGTTTCCTGGCAAAGCTGGGAGATATGTTCATATTGAATGTTCTGTACCTGGTATGCTGTATCCCCGTTATTACGATCGGAGCGGCGACCACGGCACTGTACTACAATACACTGAAGATGGCGGAGAACAGGGAGTCTTACGTGTGGAGGGAGTTCCTTCGGACCTTTAAGGAGAATTTTAAGCAGGCCACCATCATCTGGATGATCATCCTTGTGATCGGGGCGGTCCTTGTCGGTGACTTCCTTGTGATGGGGGGGATCGGCAGTCAGGCGCTGGCCTCCGTGACGGCTATCGTGGTCATCGTGGTGGGCGTGTTCCTGATACTGACAGCGGTGTATGTGTTCCCGGTGCTTGCAAGGTTTGACAATTCAGTGCTCAATATCATGAAGTATGCCCTGCTCATGGCGATCCGGCATCTTCCCTCCACGGTTGTTATCCTCGCCATACACAGCGTCCCGCTGCTGCTGGCATTTGCCTCCCTTGAGGCTTTTATAAGAGGTCTGCTGCCGGTCCTTCTGTTTACGGTTTCCATTCTGGCATACTTTGAATCGAAGCTGTTCAGCAGGATCTTCAGCAACTACTATCCAAAGACAGAAGACAATGATTTTGCACATTATAATAAGAAGAATAGAGGAGGATTTCTGACATGGCAAAACAGACAAAAATGATCATCGACAAGGATTTTAAAATTGCGGAAGTTGACAAGAGGATCTACGGTTCTTTTATTGAGCATCTTGGGAGAGCTGTCTATGACGGCCTGTATCAGCCGGGGAATCCGCTGTCCGATGAGGACGGATTTCGCAAAGATGTCATTGACCTTGTGAAGGAGCTGGATGTGCCCATCATCCGGTATCCGGGCGGCAACTTTGTCTCCAGCTTTGTGTGGGAGGACAGCGTGGGTCCTGTGGATCAGAGACCGGCCAGGCTGGAGCTTGCATGGCGCAGCCTGGAGAAGAACGAGGTGGGCATCAACGAGTTCGCAAAATGGGCAAAGAAGGTCAATTCTGAGGTCATGATGGCGGTCAATCTGGGGACAAGAGGCATTGCAGATGCCTGCAATCTTCTGGAGTACTGCAACCATCCCGGCGGAACAAAGTACAGCGACATGCGTATCGCTCACGGCGTGAAGGAGCCCCACAACATCAAGGTGTGGTGCCTTGGAAACGAGATGGACGGCTCCTGGCAGCTGGGCCACAAGACCATGGAGGAGTACGGCCGCTTGGCTGAGGAGACGGCCAAGGCTATGAAGCTTATTGATCCTACGATCGAGCTTGTGTCCTGCGGAAGCTCCAACAGGGAGATGCCTACATTCCCCCAGTGGGAGGCCACCACTCTGGAGCGCACCTACGACTACGTGGACTATGTTTCCCTTCACCAGTATTATGGAAATGAGGCAAATGACACGGCAGACTTTCTGGCTAAATCCAACGACATGGAGGAGTTCATCAAGACGGTCATCGCCACCTGCGACTATGTAAAGGCGAAAAAGCGGGGAACGAAGGACATCAATCTGAGCTTTGACGAGTGGAACGTGTGGTTCCATTCCAAGGCGGAGGAGCTGGACATCACACAGAACAAGCCCTGGCAGGTAGCCCCCTCGCTTCTGGAGGATATCTATACCTTTGAGGATGCGCTTCTGGTAGGCCTGATGCTGATCACCTTCATGAAGCATGCGGACAGAGTGAAGATGGCGTGCCTGGCGCAGCTTGTCAATGTTATCGCTCCTATCATGACAGAGAAGGACGGCGGACCGGCCTGGAAGCAGACGATCTTCTATCCCTTTATGCACGCCTCCAAATACGGCCGCGGTGTTGTGCTTCAGCCTGTCATCAGCACAGGCGTGCACGATACGGCACAGCATGAGAACGTAACGGATGTGGAGAGCATTGCCGTCTACAATGAGGAAAAAGAAGAGTTGACTATTTTTGCAGTTAATCGTAATATTAATGAAAATGTTGAAATGGTTACGGATGTGCGTGGAATGGGAGGTTACAGGCTCCTTGAACACATCGTGCTGGAGAACAGTGACATGAAGCTCGTGAACGCGGCGGGAAAGGAGAATGTATATCCAAAGTCCGTACAGCAGTCAGCTCTGGACGGAGGCATTATGACCAGTACACTGCATAAGGCTTCCTGGAATGTGATCCGTCTGGGAAAATAAGATGAAATGGAAGGTGGACGGGACAGGAGAGTATGGAGCAAAAGCCAAAATATATAGAAATCTGTGACTGGATCAAGCAGCAGATAGACAGGCGGGAGCTGAGTCCCGGAGAGAAGATATATTCTGAAAATGAACTGATGCAGATATTTTCCGTCAGCCGTCAGACGGTAAGGCACGCCATTTCCTGCCTGGAATTTGACCATCTGGTGATCCGGAAGAGGGGGAGCGGAACCTATATCAGCGGTCCCAGGAGCTACGGTGACCGGAGTGTCCACAGCAGGCAGATCGCCATCGTGACAACCTATATTGACGAGTATATCTTTCCTAAGATCATCAAGTCCATAGAGAAGGCGGTTTTTGAGGAGGATTATTCCATGCAGGTCGCCTCCACCCACAACTCTGTTGAGATGGAGAGGAAGATCCTCTCCAAGCTGGTGGGGGAGAACATGGTGAGCGGGCTGATCATCGAGCCCACAAGGAGCGCTCTGCCGAACCCCAATATACATTTGTACAGGGATCTGATCAGTCAGGATATACCTATCGTTCTTCTGAACTCCTACTATCCGGATCTGAAGGTGCCACATGTCTCCATGAATGATAAGCAGGCCGGCAGGCAGGCGACAAAATTCCTGATCGAAAAGGGGCACAGAAGGATCGGAGCTATTTTTAAGGCGGACGATGGGCAGGGACATCGCAGATACCTGGGATATATCGAAGCCCTGATGGAAGCCGGGATCGAAATTGAGGAAGAAAATGTACTCTGGATCACTACTGGCGATGTGGAGCAGATGAAGGACGAAAGAAACCGGTATCTCAGGCGTATGAGAGAGGTGACTGCCTGTCTGTGCTACAACGATACAGTGGCCGGAGAGCTGATGAACATATGTCTGGAAAGCGGCATCCGTGTCCCGGAGGAGCTGTCCATTATGGGGATCGACGATGCGGACATGTCAAAGGATCTTCCTGTTCCTCTCACCACTGTGCACAATCCTCTTCAGAGGCTGGGGAAGCTCAGCGCCGAGGTTGTGATGAAGATGATCGCGCAGGGGGATGTGGAGGAGGCCTATGAGCTGAAGGCGTCCGTGGTGGAGCGCAGCTCTGTGAGAGCGTATATGGAGTGACAGATCGAGCTGATACATCTCCGGGATGGCCACATTCCGGAGATTTCTGTTTTTTGGTCCTATGAGAGAAAACAGAGGACAGGCAGTGTTGACAGAAAAGTGAGCCTGTCCATATAATAATTGTAATGAGAGAAATACAATAAAAGGAGGATAACAAGATGAGTGCGGATGCTGTAAAGCAGACAATTGAAGCTGGAAAAGCGATTGCGGGGATTGAACTGGGCTCGACCAGGATCAAGACCGTGCTGATCGATGAAGATCATGTGCCGATAGCGTCAGGAAGCTATGACTGGGAAAATAAGCTGGACGGTCATATATGGACCTACTCCCTGGAGGATATCTGGAAGGGACTTCAGGGCAGCTACCAGGATATGGTCCGCGATGTAAAGGAAAAGTATGGCGCGGAGGTGAAAAAGCTGGCTGCCATCGGTTTCAGCGCCATGATGCACGGATATATGGCCTTTGACAGCCAGGACCAGCTTCTGGTGCCCTTCCGGACCTGGAGAAATACCATCACCGGACAGGCGGCAGACGAGCTGACAAAGCTGTTCCAGTACAATATTCCCCAGCGCTGGAGCATTGCTCATCTGTACCAGGCTATTCTGAACGGAGAGGAGCATGTAAAGGATGTGGCTTACTTTACGACGCTGTCGGGCTACATCCACTGGCAGCTTACCGGACAGAGGGTACTGGGTATCGGAGATGCTTCAGGCATGTTTCCCATCAATATTCAGGATAAGGATTTTGACAGCGGAATGATCGAAAAGTTCGATGAGCTTGTAAAGGATAAGGGCTTTCCCTGGAAGCTGCGCCAGATCATGCCCAGGGTGCTGACCGCCGGCGAGGACGCGGGTGTTCTGACAGAGGAGGGGGCTAAGCGGCTGGATCCTTCAGGAGCGCTGGAGGCCGGCATTCCTGTGTGCCCGCCTGAAGGAGACGCGGGAACAGGTATGGCAGCTACCAACAGTGTGGCTGTTCGGACAGGAAATGTTTCTGCGGGAACCTCCGTGTTTGCCATGATCGTGCTGGAGAAGGAGCTCTCAAAGGTACACACGGAGATTGATATGGTCACCACCCCCAGCGGCAGCCTTGTGGCCATGGCGCATGCCAACAACTGTACGTCCGATCTGAATGCCTGGGTGTCTCTTTTCCGGGAGTTCTCGGAGGCTATGGGTATGAAGCCGGATATGGATCAGCTTTTTGGAACACTGTATAATAAGGCCCTGGAGGGAGATCCGGACTGCGGCGGACTTCTCTCGTACGGCTACTATTCCGGGGAGAATATCATTCCTGTGGACGAGGGACGGCCTGTCTTTGTGCGCACGCCGGAGAGCAGATTCAACCTGGCAAACTTCATGCGCACGCATCTCTATGCTGCGCTGGGAGCTCTGAAGATCGGCATGGATATCCTTGTGAAGGAGGAGAAGATCCAGATTGACAAGATCCTGGGACATGGCGGCCTTTTCAAGACGCCGGGTGTGGGTCAGAGGATCATGGCAGCAGCCATGCAGGCGCCTGTGTCTGTTATGGAGACGGCAGGAGAGGGAGGCGCCTGGGGCATTGCCCTGCTGGCTGCCTACGAGGTGCTTCGGGAAGAGGATGAAACCCTGGAGTCCTATCTGGCTGACAAGGTATTTGCAGGCAACGAGGGTGTGAGGATGGAGCCGGACGCTGGCGATGTGGCGGGCTTTGAAAAATTTATCGAGAGATTTAAGAACGGACTTTCCATTGAGCAGGAGGCCATCAGGAAGATGAGGTAAACTGCAGGGAAGAGGGCCTGGAGAGAATTTTCCCCCGGCAGAACGAAAGGGGCTGCCGGGGGAAATTATTGTCTGTGGAGATCAGAGTCCCACGGAGGAGATGATGTCATCCAGCACCTCGGGCACGGAGTCTGTCACATAGGTGGAGTAGAAGGAGATGCCCGGCGCCGCGTTTGACATGGCGTAGCTTGTCCCGGCAAGCTGCAGCATCTCAACGTCGTTGTACTGGTCTCCGAAGGCTGCGCAGTCCTCCGGGGCAATGTGGAGGTGGTCCAGGAGCGTCTGGAGAGCATTTCCCTTGCTGGCGCCCGGAGCAATGAAGTCCACCCAGATATTTCCGGAGGTCACCACCTTGATCTCCTGTGAAAAAAGCTCCTGAAAATAGGCGAGACAATCCTTTGTTCCGCCGAAGCTGCAGACAGCGATCTTGAGGAAGGGTTCCTGGATCTCGCTTATGCTGTCTACAAATCTCATGTCGTTTTTTACTACATTTACCATATGATCCCGGAAGGCTTCATTCCGGGAATCGCTGTAGCATACCTCCTCGCCTGAGATGATGCACTCACATCCGCTGCAGTGGTGAATGGCGTCCACAATACGGTTCCCCAGTTCCCTGGGGATCAGTCCTCTTGAGAGGGTTTTGCCTTCATGGATACACAGAGAGCCGTTCTCGGCTATATAGGAAATGTCATCCTGGACAGGGGCGAAGAGGCGCCGCAGATTCGGGTACTGACGCCCGCTGGCAGCCACAAAGCGGATGCCGTTCTCTGCGAGCGCGCGGATCTGGTCAAAGATTACAGGGTCCAGTTCCTGGGCCCCGTTCTGCAGCAGCGTGCCGTCCAGGTCACTGGCGATCAATTTGATCATAGGTTATGCTCCTTTGCTTTTGTGTCGGATTATATTGACTGGTACCTGATAAGATCAGTGTGGAACAGCTGTGAGACCGCTCCGCAGGTTATTATAGTATAATCCCGGAAAATAGGAAAGAGAAAATATTTGCCGGCTGTGTGGGGGATATTACAGGAAACGAAGGGGCGGGGGTGCATTTTTCAGAAAAAAGAGGTATAATAGGCGTATATTTGAGAAAAGAGACCGGCCGGTGCCGGTCGGAAACGGAGTGCGGAAGGTATGAAGAGAAAGTATGCTATGGCGGCGCTGCTTCTGGCTGCCGCGACAGGGCTTACGTCCTGCTCGGGGGGAAGCGCGTCCAATGATTACATCAAAATTTCAAAATATAAGGGAGTCGAGGTCCCGGCGGTGGAGGGCCTGCCGGATATTACGGATGAGTCTGTGGAGAACAATATCCAGACCGTGCTGGAAGGCTTTGCCGAGATCACAGAGGTGACAGACCGCCCGGCCCAGGAGGGTGATACCGCCGTCCTGGACTACACGGCCTCGGCAGATGGTCAGGAGATTGAAAACGGAGGAAACAGCGAGTATGAGCTGGAGCTGGGATCCAATACTTTCTTTGAGGAATTTGAGGAGGCTGTTGTTGGCCACAGTATCGGCGACACCTTTGAACTCCAGCATTCATTTGATGCCAGCTATACTAATCAGAATTATGCGGGAAGGGATGTGACCTTTTGCATTACTCTCACGGGGATTAAGGAGAAGGAGCTGCCTGATCTGACGGATGAATTTGTGCAGACCATCTCCCAGGAGTCTGAGACAGTGGACGAGTACAGGGAGGAAATCCGAAGGCTTCTGGAAAAAAATAATGAGGAGTATATCCAGTCTGAGCTCCAGGACACGGTGTGGCAGGAGGTCCTTGACAACACCGAGGTGATTGAGTACCCAAAGGACAGACTGGAGGAAGAAAAGCAGCATTTTTACGATTACTATCAGGCGGGGGCGGACTACTATGACATGGAGTTCGCAGATTTTCTCGAAGGCATGGAGGTGACCGAGGAGGAGTTCGAGGAACAGGTCACCGAGGCAGCCAGGTCCAATCTGAAAGAAGACCTGACGGCAGAGCTCATTGCGGAGAAAGAGAATATCAGCATGACAGATGAGGAGTACGAGAAAGCCAAGGAAGACCTGGCGGAGGAGATGTCCTATACTGGTGTGGAGCAGATGGAGGAGGAAGTGGATGAGAAAAACATCAAAAGCTATATCCTCAGAGATCAGGTGAAGGCATGGACCGCTGAAAATTGCATTCAGGTGAAGGAATAGAAGGTCATTTTTTGGTGAAAACCACGAGATTGATAAAAAAGTGACAATAAAATTCCCTGTTTTTGCGGAAAAATTGGCGCTTTTCATTATTTACCTTTGTGAGTCAAGGTGTTATCATACTATCAGAAACAAGATAAACAAAAAATTAACAATCTATGAGGTGGTAAGTATGATGACAATATTAGCAACAATTGCGGCGATTGCTTTCGTGGCAGCAGGATGCTTTATTATTTTAAGAGACTTATACAATATTGTTGAGGCGCTGGCATCTGGAATCCAGAGAAGCTACAGGGCAGAGACAGGTAAGCAGGGCAGCGTGCAGCTGAAGAACGCATATGCGGCAAGATAAATAAGCGGTCTGGATGTAACGGCGGACAGAAGCCTTTAAAGCCTTCGGAAGAGACAAATTTTCCGAAGGCTTTTTTGTATTTTCCGGAAAAAATTCCCGGCAAAAAATCAGCTACAAAAGTCAGGAAAGAAGAAAAATGTCATTGCCTTATCTGACTGAAAATTATATAATAAGACCTAGAACGGAGTAATTGAATATACAATTTAATGAGGAGGTGTTTCCGCATGGGACAATATGTAATGGGGCTGGATAACGGTGGGACTTCCACAAAGGCCGCTATCTTTGACCTGCAGGGGAGGGAGATCGCGACAGCGGGGAAGCAGACCAGCATGATCACTCCGAAATCCGGGTACACAGAGAGAGATATGGAAGAGCTCTGGCTGGCCAACTGCGACTGCATTAAAAGGGCCCTGGAAAAAGCAGGGATAGACGGGAAGGATGTCCTGGGTATCGCTGTGTGCGGACACGGCAAGGGGCTGTATCCCTGGGGAAAGGACGGGAAGCCGGCCTATAACGGCATTATTTCCACAGACAGCCGGGCCTGGAAATATCCGGAGAAGTGGCACGAGAGCGGTGTGTACGACGAGGTCCACGATCGGCTGTGCCAGGAATTCATGGCCTGTCAGCAGGTTTCCCTTCTGGCATGGCTCAAGGATCATGAGAGGGCGGTGTACGACAATATCCGGTACGCCTTTTCTGTGAAGGACTATGTACGCTTCCGGCTGACAGGAGAGGCGTACAGTGAGGCGACCGATATTTCCGGCTCGGGCCTTATGAATGTAAGAGACGCGAGCTTTGACAGGGATATCCTGGAGAAGCTGGGGATAGGAGAGGCATATGACATGCTGCCTCCGCTGCGCTACTCCTATGATCTGTGCGGTACTATCTCGGAGGAGGCGGCGAAGCTGACAGGACTTCCGGCCGGTACCCCGGTGGCGGGCGGGATGTTCGACATTGACGCCTGTGCCGTGGCGGTGGACATCACTTCTCCCGAGAAAATGTGTACCATTGCAGGTACATGGAGCATCAACGAATACATAGCAGAGAAGCCGGTTATGGACGGGAGCATTGCCATGAACTCGCTGTTCGCCATGCCGGGCTATTACCTGGTGGAGGAGTGCAGCGCCACTTCCTCGGGAAATCTGGAGTGGTTCCTTGAGAACTGCATGGACCATGAGCCCATACCGGAGGGGGAAAATATCTACAGCGTTGTAAATGAAAAGGTAGCCTCTGTGAAGCCGGAGGAGTGCGACGTGTATTTCCTTCCCTTCCTCTACGGATCCAACGCCCATCCCCTTGGGAAGGGAGCCTTTGTGGGGCTGACGACCTACCACAATAAGGCGCACATGCTGCGGGCTGTCTACGAGGGAGTGGTATTTTCCCACAAGACCCACATAGAGAGGCTTCTGTCCTCCAGAAAGCCCCCCGAGGCGATCCGGATGGCAGGAGGCGCCTGCAATTCAGAGGTGTGGGTGCAGATGTTTGCGGACGTCCTCGGATTTCCGATAGAGACTGTGGACGCAAAGGAGCTGGGAGCTCTCGGGTGCGGCATGGCGGCGGCCATCGCAGCCGGCGTGTACAGGGATTACAGGGATGCGGCGGAGCATATGGTGCACGTGTCCGGAAGAGTGGAGCCAAATCCGGAAATGCGTGAGATCTATGAGAAAAAGTATCAGAAATACAGAGCCGTCAGCAAAGCGCTTGATACTGTCTGGGGACAGTTCGAGGTATAAAGAAATATAAAAAGTAAAAGAGAAAGGTGGAAAGAATTATGGCACACAGAGGAAGTACTCCGAAAACAATGAAGGCGCTGGTGGCGTACGCAAAGGATGATTACCGCTTTGAGCCGGAATACCCGGCTCCGGTGTGCGGCCCGGACGATATCATTATCAAGACTGAGGCCTGCGGCATCTGTGCCGGCGATCTGAAGTGCAATCACGGCGCGGCCATGTTCTGGGGAGACGACGTGCAGCCAGCATGGGTAAAGCCGCCCTTTATCCCGGGCCACGAGTTTTTCGGGAGAGTTGTGGAGATCGGAGAGAATGTAGAAGGCTATGAGCTGGGGGACCGCATTATTGCAGACCAGATCGTTCCCTGTGGAAAATGCCGTTTCTGCAAGGATGGGCACTACTGGATGTGCCAGCCCCACGACATGCTGGGCTTCCAGTCTTACAACAACGGCGGAATGGCCGAGTATGTGAGATACCCCAAAAACTGCGTGATCAGCCGCGTGCCCGAGGACATGACCATTGAGCAGGCCCTCCTCGTTGAGCCCTACGGCTGCTCCAAGCATGCCGTGGACCGCGGAAGCATCACGAACGAGGACGTGGTTGTCATCTCCGGAGCTGGAACACTGGGACTTGGGATGATCACCTACGCCAGAATGAAAAATCCGAAGCTCCTGATCGTGCTGGATATGAAGGACGAGCGTCTGGCAAAGGCGAAGGAGTTCGGGGCTGACCTGGTATTCAATCCGGGCAAATGCGACGTGGACAAGGAGATCAAGGCGCTGACAGAAGACTATGGCTGCGACGTCTATATTGAGGCTACGGGCCATCCATCCAGCGTGATCCAGGGACTGACCATCACCCGGAAGCTGGGCCGGTTTGTGGAGTTCAGCGTGTTCGGATCAGAGACGAGCGTTGACTGGTCCATCATCGGCGACCGGAAGGAGCTGGATATCCTGGGCTCCCACCTGAGCCCCTACGCATATCCCTTTGTGATCGAGAACATGATGAAGGGCAACCTGAAGACGGACGGAGTTGTGTCCAGCATGTTTAAGATCGAGGAGTGGGAGAAGGCGTTTGACTACGCTTCCGGAAAATACGGAGATTTCAAAGTGGCGTTTAAGTTTGAGTAGTGCAGAATGTATAAACAGAGCTTCATCACCTCCAAAAACAGGAGAGCTGATGAAGCTCCTTTTTTATTTCTATTCCTTTTTCTTATACTTCTGAAATACCTTTTCAAACAGCACCAGCGTACAGTACACTACCACGGTCGGGCCGAAGAGGATAACCAGCAGCCGGGTGGCCAGGAACCGTAAGAACAGGAAAGCGGCGATGCCGTAGAACACAGCGGCGATCAGTGTCACCGGCGCATACATAAAGGCGAAGATAAATGAATTGAAAACGATTTCTGACAGCTTTCCGGAAAAATTGACCATCACAGGGTAGACCCACATGAGCACCAGGGCCATCGTCAGGAAGGCGATCCCTGCCATGATCATCAGTATGTTTTTGTAGGGCATGGAACCCAGCTCCAGCATGTAGCAGGCCATGCCAAAGGCGGTGCCAAGCACGGCGGAGCAGATCCAGATCACGGTACCCTTCTTCCAGTAAAGCCGGAGTCCTTCTTTGAAATTTACTCCAATATGGATATCTCCTCTCATGAGACAGGCGGCGCAGTGGTGCTGAGCGGCTGTGGCGGCTCCGATCGTCACAAGGGGAATGCAGCACGCAAGCCAAAGCAGATTCAGCAGGGTGAGCCGGCTTAGAATTGTGGCAGTTCTCATGAAACCACCGTCATATTCAAAAAATTTCATTTTTTGTCCTCCTGCAGATGATAAATTAATCATACACTAAAAGAATGGCGGCCGCAAGATGAGAATTTTTTGTTAAATAAAAAATTAACAAAAAAATGAACAAAAAAATATTATTTTTATGCAAAAAGACAATAAAATTTTTGTGAATTTTTACAAATGTAACAGTGCTTGACAAAAGTATAGGCTCGGATGTACAATGAATTTAAGAAATTTGCATAGAATATTCCGAAAGCTTCTGGCAGGTAAACGGAAGTCAGAATATTTTGTGCGGAGAGGGAAAATTATTGAAAAAGGGAGGCAAGAAAGAATGAAGAAAAGACTTATCAGTGCTCTTCTGTGTACAGCTATGGTAGCGTCCATGCTGGCCGGTTGCGGCGGAGAAACAGTCAGCAGCGGCGGCGGCGCGGACGAAGAGGAATACGAAGCTGGCAGTGCTGAGGATTTTGACTGGAAGAACTATGAGGGAACAACCATCAATGTTATGTTCAACGAGCATAACTATTCCAAGGCGGTAATCGAGAAGATCCCCGAGTTCGAAGAGCTGACAGGTATAACGGTTGAATACTCATCCACACCTGAGTCAAACTACTTCGACAAGCTGAACACATCACTGAGCAGCCGTTCCGGTACGCCCGATGTATACATGACCGGCGCTTATCAGGTTTGGGAGTACGCTCCTGCCGGATACATGGAGCCGCTGGATAACTACATCAACGACCCGGCCAAGACAGATCCGGATTACAACTTTGATGACTTTATCCCGGCCGTTGTTGACGGACTGAAATGGGATACGGTTCCCGGACATAAAGTAGGCGAGGGCTCACAGTGGGCACTTCCCATGGGCTGGGAGCTGAACTGTCTGGCTTACAACAAGAACGTGTTTGCAGAGAAGGGACTTGAGGTTCCAACAACTACAGATGAGCTGCTTGAGACAGCCACTGCCCTGAATGAGTTCGCAGGCTCCGGCTCCTACGGTATTGCTGTACGCGGTACCCGTGAGTGGGCCACCATCCATCCCGGATATATGTCCCTGTTCTCAACATGGGGCGCTCAGGACTTTGCGATCGAGGATGGCAAGCTTGTATGTCAGCTCGATTCTGAGGAAGCCATTGCGATGACAGATTACTGGGTAAATCTGATCAAGGCGGCAGGTCCTCCACAGTGGACAAACTACACATGGTACGAGGCCAGCGCTGACCTCGGAGCAGGCAAAGCAGCTATGCTGTTTGACGCTACAAGTGCAGGCTACTTCCAGAACTTTGAAGGCGCATCTCAGGAGTCCGGAAATATTGCATGGTCTACCATTCCTCTTCCGGAAGGAAAATCTGAGGAAGATATGAAGGCAAACATCTGGATCTGGTCACTGGCTATGAATGCAGACTCCAAGAATAAGGATGCTGCATGGTACTTCATCCAGTACTTCACAAGCCCCGAGTATATGCTCTGGTCCGGAACAGAGGGAGCCAGCCCGGATACTCCGCGTACATCTGTAATGGAAAGCGACGAGTACAAAGCTGTTGTCGGTTCTGCGGACAACTATCTGGAGTCCATCGCGGCTCTGACAGAAAATGCTTCTATCCAGTTTACACCTCAGCCGTACTTCTTCGAGTGTACAACTACATGGGCTGAGACACTTCAGGACCTTGTGACGAGCGATACCTACTCGTCCACTGAGGAGGCTATGAAGGCTTTGAAGGAGGAGCTGGACAGCATTGTATCTGATCTGGAGATATCAGAATAACTAAAATCATACATTGCCCTGAACGGTACACATCACAGAATAATCTGTATGAGTCGATATATTCTTATTGAAAAGGGTTAGAGTCAAGGAGGGGTTACCTGACCCTCCTTGATTTTTTTGATAATAGATGTGTTTGTGAAGAGGCAGTGGCTGATCGTAATATATGAATGGAGGAACCAGGATGAAAGAGCAGAAAAAAAACAGCGCCGCGGTAAGTGAGCTGAATGTGCTCCCGTTTAAGACAAGGATGCTTCCGTATATGATCGTGGCGCCTGCGCTGATCATTACGATCGGTATCATGATACCGTTCATAATGGCTATATATTATTCATTGACAAACTATTCGTTCAGACTGCCTACATACAGCTTTGTCGGCCTGAAGAACTGGATCGAAATCCTGTCATCCACGGATTTCTGGAAGGCTGTGTGGGTTACTCTGAGGTACGCATTTTTCAGCACGGTGATCGAGATGGGACTTGGAATGGGCATTGCGATCCTGCTGAACAATCTGAACAACAAATTTTCCAAGATCATGCGTGTTGCGCTGATCTTCCCGCTTATGGTTGCGCCTGTTACAGCTACTATTGTGTGGCAGCTGATGCTGAACAACTCTGTGGGTATTCTGGAGAAATTCCTGAATATCTTCGGCGTGTATAATTTCCCGTGGGCGGCCAGCCCGTCGACGGCTATGCTGACAGCGGTCATGATCGATGTCTGGGTGAACACATCCTTCTGTATGCTGCTTGTGCTGGCTGGACTGCAGTCTCTTCCCAAGTCACCCTTTGAGTCTGCAAAGATTGATGGAGGAAGCGTGCTGTTCAACTTCTGGAACCTGACGCTTCCGATGCTGAAACCCAGCCTTTACATCGCTCTCCTGTTCCGCCTGATGGCGGCTCTGCAGGAATATGCGATCATCTTCGCTC
>OGXL01000779.1_pt1 | contig 28139 bp, 29 predicted proteins | sample 1576311 | NCBI WGS metagenome assembly OGXL01 (sample SAMEA3541564, study PRJEB24748) | human gut metagenome | biome: human gut; feature: human-associated habitat; material: faeces | place: China | collected 2012 | reverse complement strand
GCGACGTGTGTTTTCTTCTGGGGTTCTTTTCCTTCTTGCCATTGTGATTACCTCCGTCATCCTGCTTCTATTCTACACCTTGTTGGAGGTCTACACAAAGTTTGGGATGGAGTCGCGGAGTGAACCGCTCCCTGTCAAGTAGACAGACGAAAAAACAAAAAGTTTTCTCCAGGACCTCATCTCAGAGGTCCTGGTTTTCATTTATGCAGCATCCAGCAAGCTGAGGTAATTCATTGGTGCGAGGCAATTTAGACGATGCTGACGCCGTTGGTAGTTGTAGTAATGAATGAATTGTCCTACCGCATCCACAAGCTTTTCATAGGTTTCAAAAAGGAAACGATATCTCTGCTTTTCAAGTCCAGAAAGGCACTGAGATAGGTTTTCCCGCCTTCAGAGCCATATTTCATTTCTGTAACATCGGTACACCATTTCTCGTTTACGGTGTCGGCTGTGAATTTTCTGTTCAGAATATTCTCAGCCGTTACTTCCGGCTCAGACCGCTGATATGCCGGACGTTTTCTGCAGATGACAGCAAGCAGGCCGACAATATGTACCAAACGATAGAACCGATTCAGGTTCAGAATGTCACAAGTCTCGGTTATTGCATACCCTTCTTCGTGCATTTTCCGAACACAAATGTAGAGATAGTCTTGTCTTACTCCGCTCAGCGCCACCTCCTTTCGAGTTCCTCGAGTTTTTTTAGCACTGCATTCTCCGTTTCCAATCTTCTGTTTCGGGCTTCCAGTATCCGGTTCTCGGCGCGCAGTTTCTCCGCTTCTGTCATCTCAGATTCGGCCTTACGCTTACCACGCTTGTCTACCAGACCTTCTATGCCCTTCTCATTGTACTTTCTCACCTAGGAATAGATTTGCTGGTAGCTGACGCCGAATCGTTCAACAGCAGCAGCGTAGTCATTTCCATGCTCGATGCAGTAGCTGATAATTTCAATCCGTTCTTCGTATGTCGTAGTCCGTACTTTTTACAGATCGCTGTGTGGCTTCCTTCTCCGTTGAATGGATGATCTCTTCCGGTGTCCGTTTTAACATAATAATGCTCCCCTTAGTGTAGTCTCGATTTTTTGTTATTTCGAGTGTCTACTCTATGGGGAGCATATCAGCCTGTATTCTTATTCTTTATTCTTTTTTTAGCCTTGGTGTTCGAACCACACCAGACCATAAATTTGGCAGGGCACATCTTAAAAATGTCGCCTCTCGCGGGACAAAACTGGAATGTTGAAAAATTGAGTTTTTGCAACTTTTTTGTTCTAAAAGTAGCGCATATATGTGAAAACGCCACACTTTCGTGCAGCGTTTTCGGCGTTGCATCTTTCATCAACACATTTTGGTACGCCCGGTGCGATTCGAACGCATGGCCTTTGGAGTCGGAGCGGTGAGCTTTGAGAGCTAACGTTCGGATTTACGGTGAAAAGTATATGAAAATAAGGACTTTACGGATTTTTTCGGCTTGTATGACAGCGGGGATACCGTTGCTCAGAGTCGCCCGGTCGCCTGAATAGTCGCCTCAGATTGTCTGAATTTTCAGCGGTGCGTTTCGTTCCTGCGCCTTGTCCAACGCAGCGGCGAATACGGTGAGAAAATCCTCTCCCTCACTGGTGACAAAGTAATTGCTGAGGTCGGTAATATCCTAGATTACCTGATCCGGCATGAACTGCGCAAGCTGCTGCTTGATCTGCGCGGTATTCAACGCATGATAGTATTCTGCCTTATGGCTGTCATTTGCCACAAAGGGGATGATGTTGTTTTTTAGACATTCCTTAAACAGGATCAGCCGCCCGGTTCGTCTGTTTCCATCCTGGAACGGGTGGATAGCCTCATAATCTGCATGAAACTTTGCCAATCCGTGCAGATCATGCTTGCCTGCGGCATTATATTCGTCCAGCAGTGCCGTCATGCGCGCGTGAACATCTTCCGGCAGTGCAGTTGTAATATCCGATACGATATTTCGGCGATTCTTGTATTCTCCGATCGGATAACCGTTTGCAATGTTCTCAAACACGCCGCTTTTCAGCTTGTAATGATACCGCTTGATCAGTTCATGCGAAAGCGGCTCTTTATAGGTTTTGAGCATTTCATTGAACATCAGGAAGTGGCCGGTCATTTCCTCTACGTCTTTTGCACGGATCAGCGCATCTTCTGAGGCCAAAGTGCCGGTATCAAACAGCGAAGCCGTCTGTTTTTCCGTCAGCATGCCCCTTCGATGCGGTTGGAATGATACGCCAGCAGCTTTTGAGAGAGTGCATATACGCCGCTATGGTCGTTCTTCTTCTATTCGATCTGAAAACGCCGAATAAGCTGCGTAGTAAAACTTTCTGCCATAGTTATCTCTCCTGCTGTGCCGGATATCTGCTTTTATTATACCCAATCTGTTGCTGCTGTGCAAGGTGCTTAGCGATGCATTACCTTATACAGCAGGTCGAGGCAGGCATCGGTTTCGCTGTCAAAGACGGCAACATCACACTTTTCGCCGTTCACGGCGAAGAATACCTCCCAGCCCTGCGCTGTCCATTCCATGGAATAGCAGTTCGTACCGAAATATCCGGCGCTGAAGTTATACAGATCTTCGGGTACTTTCAGATAGACCAGAATGGAATGCAGCTTACGGATAGTTAAATTCGGCAGGGTTTTATCAATATCGCAATAATGTGTCATGCGATAGAGCAGATTATAGCAGGCATCGGTTTCATTGGAGAATACCTTAACAGCACACTTGCTGCCGCGTTCAGTCGCATATACTTCCCAGCCTTGCGAGGTGTGCTCTATTGTTTCACAGGCACCCAGTCGCATATTATTACCCAAGTCATAGGCACTGGCAGGGACTTTCAAATAGTGGAAGATCGCACGGAGCTGGTTTTGGTTCATTGCAGTCATTTAATAACCTCCTCTAGATAACCGTTTTCGAGTAGTTCTTTAATGTTAGTTGGCAGACGGTACTGTATGCCACCGCCTCGTTCGCCAAACGCCGGAGCGATTCTTCCTGCTTCTACATTTTCAATGGGTTTGATCACTCGATAAACATGATAGACATTCTGATTTTTATAATAGGGCAATGACCGCATTTTATATGGTGTACCTTTGGGTGCGGTAAAATCACCACCTGGTCCGCCATAGCGGTCGATTAAAGCACCGACATCAAGTGTTTCTATATGCTTTGTTCCTGCCACAAATCCATTATCCGGTGCGTATTTAGGATAGTCAACATGACCGCTTTCATCAAGGTATTTGGTATCACGGACAATCAGAGCATCTTCTGGCAGGTTGATTTCCACAGCGTTTTGAGCCGCTGTATTTTCAAACGCCGCCACATCATCAATCATCGCCGGAGCATATTTTTGCGCTAATTCATATGTGCCAACCGCGATTGAAGCAACACCGAGGGAATTCAGCCAATGTTCCAGTGACAGCGGTTCATCCGGCGAAAATGCGCCCTTTACCATATCAGCGGTGCCCAGAGTCAGCCAGTTTACGATATTATAAAGTGAGGGATCTTTTGTCATTGCATCTGTGCGCGTTTTTAATCCCTCATAAAGACCGCTGACTGTACCCATAGTGAGCCAGTCAAGAAAGCCGCCGAGTGTTCCGCGGCCAATACGTTCCTGCTGGGCGGCAACAAAACCGTTCAGCAGTGCTTTGGCATCAGAGGGAATGCGCAGCAGTGCATCATACCAATTCGCATGATTGTCGGCGCTGGGTGATGCAGCAACAGTGGGCTGTTTTGATACCGACGAAGAGTCGTAAACCGGAATTACGGCACAGCGGCAGTGCGGGTGCAGTGGCGGAAGCAAGTCCTGCTGAATCAATTCATTCAGCGTAAAAGTTTTGTTGCTGAATGAAAGACAGGTATTACAAAGTCCCTGCTGATGTTCGACGATATACTGAAATTTGTGATAGCCGGCCTTATCAAATTGATGGAGAAGATAATACCAGCTGGCTTGTATATAGGCGCCGTCAATATCATCGGCTAATCGCTTGGAGGCTTTATCCCATACAAGAAGCAGTTCTTTTGCCATTTGGTCGGCAGTGCTGTTCTGACGTATGCAGATTGTGGATTGATTCATCAGCGCCTGCGTGGTCTGCTCATTGAATGAAGTCAGATCAGAATTCAGCTTGTACCGCAGACCGGTGGGAATATCTTCTGTGCTCATGATGAACAGCTTTGTGTATGCATTTATCGTATCATAAAGCTGTGCTTCGAACAAGGCTGAACGAGTACAAAGCTGGCTCCGTACCGCTTTTTCCTTTTCGCCTTGCGGTGCGGGCAGAGATTCACGTTCTTTCCGTGTCAGGAGCGCATGAAATGCTGTAGAGGGGGAAGTGTCCTCGTCGATGTGCATATGTCGGAGATAAAACCATGCTGTCTGTTCCCGAATTCGTCTGCTGGTGCTCTCTGCTTTCCGAAACGCGACTGTTTTAATTGCCTGCATGAAGTCCTCCTTTCAAGTCCCTTCTATTCTTGTGATTGATAGAATAGGACGAGATTCGGAACTTTGCAAGGTCAATCTTTTGACCACCACCGTTTGACATACAAAGAAAACTGTAATACAATCGTACTACAAGGAGATGGTTTTATGGCTATGGACGCAACACTTCAGATCCGCATTGACAGTGCAGTAAAGGAGCAGGTAGAAGCGCTTTACCGCAGTATGGGCACCTCGTTCGCTGAGGCCGTACGGATGTTTGCGCAGCAGAGCCTGCAGGAAGGTGGTATGCCATTTCGTCCGTCGCTTCGTGCGTGGGATGACATGAGTGAAGCAGAAATCAGTGAAAAGCTGTCGCGCAGCAGTGAGGATATTGCTGCCGGACGCATCTCTACGCAGTGCGATATGGACGCTAAAGTAAAGGAACTGCTTCAGAGTCGTGCCGCAAGGATATAAGATATTTTACACCTCAACAGCCGAGCGAGATATTACGGAAAAGCTGATGTATATTATGCAGCAGTATCGGGATACCGTAGTATGTTACGCAAAATGACGTGATTTTGTATTCGATTGATGAAATCCACAGCTATGTGTACATTCGCAGTGTTTGCACACGCGGTCGAAATTTGGATTTACATCTGTCGGAGCAGAGCGAAAGCATAGAGTAAAACGAAAAGAGCGGCAAGGCAGCTCCCGATAAGAAAACATCGTGAGGAAAGAGAGAACGGTATAGCTTCGGCTGTACCGTTTTCTCATTTTTCCATTGATGCCGTGACTTTTGACATTTCCAAGACCCCGATACCCTTGTAGTAAATATCAATCTCCTGCGTCCGGTTCTTGCCCTTCGGGTCGCTGGCCGCATGGACGATGATTTTCTCCACGAACTCATGGAGGATGCAGGGCGTGAGCTCCGGGATATCCGTGTACCTCTCCGCAACGGAGAGAAAACGATCAACATCCGCCGATTTGCTTTCCTCCAGCTCCACTTCTTTCCGAAGGGAACTCGCCAACACCTTGAGCTCCTGTTCTTCCTTCTCATAGTCCGCAGAGAGCTTCTGAAAGCGTTCATCGGAGAGCTTGCCCGAAATGTTGTCCTCATAGAGCCGCTTGAAGATAGCATCCAACCCTGTGATCCGCTTTGCAAGATCCCGGTCGCGCTGCCGCAGGTCATTGTCCATGACTAGCCTCACAAACTCGTCCTTACTGCGGGAGGCGAAGGAAACGATCTCCCGCGGGAGTCGCTGATGGCTGAGGCGCAGATGTGCCGGAAGGCGTTCTGCCGGGAATAGCGAAAGGAGAACAGCGCAGCTTCGGGGCGAGATGCCCGTCCGCTGCGCTGTCCGATGTTCGCTTATGGGGTCATGCTATGTTTAGCCGTATGTCAGCCGGTCACTTCTTGCAGCGCCAGAGGAAGGTCACGATCTGCGCTCTGGTGCAATCCGCATTGGGGCTGAATGTCGTGCTGGTGGTTCCCTTGGTGATGTTCTCCTTGACCGCCCACAGTACCGCATCAGCATAGTAGGCGGTGGACTTCACATCGGCAAAGGGATTGGCCGCCCCCGCTGCCGGGGACTTCTCGGAACGCCACAGGAACGCGACGATCTGGGCGCGGGAGCAGGTCATGTTGGGGCTGAATGTGGTGTCGCTGGTGCCCTTGGTGATGCCGTTTTCTACCGCCCACAGCACAGCGTCATAGTAGTAGCTGCCCACAGGAACGTCGGTGAAGGGCATGGCGCGGGTTTCGGGTTTGGGACTGCCAGCGGTGCGCCACAGGAAGGTCACGGCCTGCGCACGGGTGCAGATGCCGTCCGGGGAGAAATGGGTATCATCGGTTCCCTTGGTAATGCCGTTCTCCACTGCCCAATCCACAGCATCCTCATAATAGCTGCCGGTGGCTACATCCACAAACACGCCGGTCTGGGGGTTGCCGTTGGCCTTCATAAAGATGACCTCGATGGTATGGGTTCTGCGGACATTCTCAAAGGTGTAGGACTTCACCGCGCCGATGCTCTTGCCGTCGATCTTGACGTTGGAGATGGCATAACCCTTATCCGGGGTGATGGTGAAGGTCCGATCTCTGCCCTCACGGACGCTGACATTGCCGGAGGGAGAAATGGAGCCGCCAGCCCCGGCAGTTGCCTTGATGGTGTAGTAGCTGTAAGAATGGCCGCTGCCATTATAACGCCAGTGTGCCGTATAGATTCGGTTGCCAGTGCTGCCCGTTGGGATGATGACGGTCATATTGTTCTCGCCGTCAAGCCCCGTGCCGCTCCAGCCGGTGAAGGTATAGCCGGATTTGGTAGGATTCTTGAGGGTGAAAGCCTTTGTCTCGATGGTGTAGGTGCTGGGATTGCCCTCCGCAGTGCCGCCGGCCAGATTATAGGTAATCGTGTACTGGTTGACTGTCCACTGCGCCGTCAGCGTGGTTACGACCTCCGGAACGATTTCACCGGGGGCGTACAGGTTTCCGTCGCTGCCAAGCCACTTAAAGTAGCTGCCGTTATTTCCGTCCGGGCGGGTCAGACCGTCGGACGCAGGCGCGGTAAACTTGCTGCCGTTTTTCACAATGATTTGAATAGTATCCGTGCTGCCGCCCAATTTGCCGCCGCCGAGAGCAAGGGTAACGGCCTTCAGTCCGTCAGGGCCCAGTGAGCCGGGGTTCAGGACTTCAAGGACGGGGCGGAAACCGAGGATCGAGTAGGAGCCCGTAGCATAGTTGTAGCCCCAGTAGCGGGCCGAATGGTACCCGCGAACCGCACGGCGCGACGCGTCGCCAGAAAAAGCATCCTGCCCCAACGAATACATTTTATTCCAGTTTTGGATATATCCGCTGTCCTTATTCAGCATCGTGTCCCATTCGTTGCTTTGGGGCACGCCGCGTTCGGAATTGCCCGAACCTGTATAGTTACTTCCCACGGACGGCGCACGCAGCGTATAGTCCACGCCGCCTGCGGCATAGTCCTTGCCGAAAATCAGACCTGCAGTATTCAGGTCATCCCAGCTTACCGTATGCGTTACGGCATAGTCCGCCACAAACAGGCTGTGGGGATACTTATTCTTCTGTGCATACTCCTCGGTGGTTGCCTTCTCCGATGTGAGCTTGTAGGCGTCCACCGTCCCTGCGTAGGTAAAGGGAACATAGTGCAGGGTATTATCCGGCAGAGCATCGTTCACCGTGCCGGGAATACCCATTGCCGAAAGGTCAAAATAGTATCTGCCGCCGGGGGTAAGGGTAAACTGCTCCTCGACCTTATCCTCCACCGTCAGCGTGCCGTTGACCCTGTTGAGCGAATACCGCTCGTCCCAGCCGGATTTGAGGGTGGCAGCGGGAACAACGGTGTAGGTTCCGGGGGTATTGCGTGCCGTATCCGCCGTGACTTCCTCGTTGTTTGCGTCAAGCAGTTGGTAGCCCAGAGCATTGTCCAGCACGGTATCCCGGTCGTCCTTGCGTCCTTCGCTGTCCAGCAGGCCGGTACAGCTCACAAGGTCTGTGGGCAGCGCATCGCCCTCGGTGATGGTTGCACTGCCTGCCGTCACAGTGAGGGGGCGCGTACTGACAGCACCGCCGGTGAAAGCCGAACCGCTATCTTTCGTCGATGCCATTGTCGTATCGGAAAAATACAGAAAATCGATCCAAGTTACGCGTGCGCTTGCCTTGATGGCTCGGATGTGGACGGTGTAGATGGACTTCCCCGGTTCGCTGGTGGTATCGGTGGTCTCTTTATAAATTTCAAACATCTGGGGGTCCTGTATCAGCGCGGACCAGACGCCGTTTTCACCGGGGTTATTCACCCGGCACGTGTAAGTATAGGTATCTCCGTAGAGCAACTTCGCATTGAAATAGATCGGCCCCCTAAAGTCCGCATCGAGATACTGGCGCACGGTCAGCGGGGCGGAAATGGGCGCGTAGTCATCGCTGGTGATGGTGACGGTATAGGTCTCTGATTTGGATACTGGTTCCGTGGTGTTTTCGGTTTTCGTGCAGCTCAGCGTACCGTCGCTGTCTACATTCACACTGACCGGAATGGAGGGAGAAGTAGGCGGCGTGACCGCAGTGATTTTCGCTCCCTTTGGCGCCTTGCCCGGCTGGAAGAAATCCGCCGCCGTCCATGTACCATTTGGAACGGCATAGTAGCCGCCGCCCCAAGGACTGAGGTGAATCCGGATCACAGGGTCTACCAGATTCTCCGTGCAGTCCGCGGCAAACGCCGTAGTCGGCACAAGGCAGAGCACCATACAAAGGGTGAGCAGGATACTGAGTATTCGTTTTTTCATTGGCTTTCCTCCTCCTGTTCGTGTCGAGTGGGCTTGTCCGCCCCGTCTTTTTTCTGATTTTCTCTGTTTCTGAGCCGGAAGCACAGCACAGTGATGACCACCGCCGCTGCAAAGCAGACAACGCCTACCAGCACATAGCCGCCCGCGTCCTCCCGCAGCAGCATCGCGCCGAACGCGCCCCATGCGACGGTCTGTCCCGGCCCGACGACCATGCCCGCCGTCTGCATCAGTGCCGCGCACAGCAGCATACACACTGCGGAGAGGCTTATTGCCTCGCGCCGCTGCCTTCGGCGGGTGTTTTCCCGCACCCGCTGCTTGACGAGTGCGACCCGCCTTACGGTATCGTACATTCCGCTTGAACCTCCTCTCTGGATTTTTAGAAATGCGGCTTAAAAACCCCTTCACTTATATAGGTACAAAAAATCGAAAAAACTCTCACCCAAAACGCAAAATTTTTCAAAAAAATTTGAGAGCCGCCAAAAGGCAGCTCTCAAGGAGTGGATATTCGGTTATTTCCTCCGCGATAAGCGGAAAACAGACCATCTTCCTGCCGCCACCAGCAGCACCGGCAGGGCGTAGGCGATGTACTGCGCCGCACCGCCGTAGGCGATGAGCAGATTGTATATGGCATGGAGGGTGATGTCCGCGCCCAGCAGCCCGCACGTGCCTGCGATCTTCAGCCATGTCCGCCGCCACGCATACGCAAGCCCGCCGCCTACGATCAAACCGCAGAGGACGTGCATGGCTCCCGTGCCGAAGCCACGGAAGAAGATAAAGGAAAAGCGGTCGGCACCGTTCTGAATGAGATAGCAGACGTTTTCAAAGGTGGCAAAGGCGAGAGTGACTGTTATTGCGGCGGCCTTGATTTTATCGCCCTCCGGCTCAAACACCAGAAGATAAAACACCAGCGGCAGCAGCTTCATCGTTTCCTCCACCACCGGCGCAATCTCCGCCGTGGCGGCAAGGGCATCCGCCTGACACACCGCCGCAAGGAAGGTGTTGATATAAGCCGAAAGCAGGCACACCCCCATCCCAGCGATGCAAAACAGGAAAAAGCGGAGCTGCCGCCTGCCCATGCACAGGGCAGCCACCAGCAGGGGAGATACCATGCAGAGGAAGATGTTTTCGATATAGGTCATGCTTCCACCGCCTTTCTCGTGGCGGGCAGCAGCCCCAGAATCGCAAGCGTCAGCAGCATATCGCACCAGAAGGTTGGGCTTGCCGGTGAGGTATCCGGCCAAAAGCAGCCCGCCGTCCACAGCAGATATTCCGAAGCGGCAAAGCACAGCACGCCGATGTGGAAGTACCGCATATTTCGCGCCGCACCCGTCTGCCCATTGGCGTATACCAGCCCCCGAATGGCGCAGTAAGAGAGAACGATCATCATGCCGCACCAGATCAGGTTGGAGAGAATATCCCCGAAAGTGCAGTAGAACGCCAGCAGCGGCACGCCGAACGCAGGCGCAAGCCACGCCCTGCGGCAGCGGAAACTGCGCTCATTTGTTCCGGTCAGCGTGGCCTGCAATATCCGCAGGAAAATAACGCTCGCCACCCAGCCGAACTCCGACACATAGAAAACGCGCGGTGTGGTATCGAACAGCAGCAGATACAGCGTCCAGTAGAGTGCGCCCAGCGCGAAGCAGCCATAGAAGCACAGCAGCAGAAAATACACCTGTCGCCCACTTTTTCGGTAGGAGATACCCGAGAGCAGCGCGCCGACGAACGTGACCAGCAGTTGCAGCAGGTTCTCAATCAGCTCCATGCGCATCCTCGCTTTCCTTGTCTTGCCCGTCCTCGCGGCTGATCTGCCGCAGCCGGAAGCATAGAACGGTCACGCACACGCCGAGTAAAAACGCCAAAAGTCCGATGACGATGTATCCCAAGGCCGCGCTGCCGCCGTACATACTGGCTGCCATTTCAAAGCCCGCATAGTCGCCTGTCTGGATTTTCGCGGCAATGCCGGGCATGGCGAGGGACGCGCCGATGAGCAGCACAAGGCACGCCGCCACCGCGGAAGCCATGGTGATCGTATTGCGCCGCAGCCGTTTCTTTCGTTCCATTTTGGCGATGCGCCGCTTCGTCTCCGCGACACGCTCCTCATGACTCCGCATTTGTGATTCCCTCCCGTTCCAGCAGCCTTCGCAGGCTTTCTTTTCCGCGATATACCATGTTGGTAATCTGCTTTACCGTTTTCCCCGTGACCTCCGCCGCCTGCGCGTAGCTCATGCCTTCAAAATAGGTGAGATACAAAACCTCCCGGTAGTCCGGGTTCATTTCATCCATGCAGAAGTGCAGGACGCGGTTTCGCTCCTCCGTCCGTATGACCTCCTCCGCCAGCAGCCGCCCGTCCGGCTCGCCGGTCAGCGTATCAAGGCTGAACAGTGGCTTTCGTTTGCTCTTGTGGCGCAGCGCCATATGCCGCGCCGCCTTATAGAGATACGCCTTGAAGCCGCCGTCCCGGATGCGGGGCTTTTTGGTGAACAGATAGGCGAAAACATCCAGCATCAGCTCCTCCGCCTCGTGAACGTCGTGCAGGTAGCCGTCGATATACAGGGTCAGCGGGTCGCCGTATTTTTTCATCAGGGCATTGAGCCCTTCGTCGTCACCGCTCAGATATTGGCGGTACAAAGCCTCGTCGCAGGTCATAGCGTTCACTTCCTTTTTGCGGATGCTTCCAATGTAGAGATGGATCCGTCAGGTGCTTGTTCTGCCGGAATCGCGGTTATCCTGCACCACTGCATGGATAATACTCAACACGATACATTGTATACGAATATCCGAAGAAACACAAGGCGTCCGGCGAAGTGGGCAGCGAAAAGTTACGGATAGGAGCGACATTTTCTTGAAAAAGTCCTCCGAAACTGGCCAAAACACCCTGCTCGGATTGTAGTATGGGTAGAGGGGGAAATATGGGGGTACGAAGTAGTCAGCAAGCACAGCAAGCGAGTACCCGCTTACGGATTTTGCGCTGTTCAGGTCCCTTGTCCGAACAGTCAAAATTACTTGCTGGGGCGCGGGTCTCCGGTGGAGACCTCAAAGCGTGAAGCGCTTTGAAGCGCCGACCGAGCCGACGGGCGAGACCATCCCAGACCCTTGTGAAGAACAGAGACGGCGCTGACCGCCGAGCGTCAGAAGGCGCGGCGGGAGGAGCAGGCCTACGCCGCCGTGCGCCGGAACGTGGAGGAGTTCCTGTCCCCGCCCCGGCAGGCGCCGGCACGGCAGAAGGATATGGAGCTGGAATGCCCCCTGGGACAAACTTTTTGCCGCGATCTGCGTTTTCCCCTGAGCTTTTGCCGAAACGTCAGATATAATGAAGATACAAACGATTTTGAAGGAGGCGAACCCCATGACAAGAGGCGAGGCATTGCCGCTCTTTTTACTGTTCTGTCTACCATATAGTAGCCTGCGCAGTAGCCTCGATTTTATCCCATTAAAGCAACCCTCGAAAAAGTAAAGAAAAACCGCCCATTCCAACAGAACAGACGGTTATCAGTGGTACGCCCGGTGCGATTCGAACGCATGGCCTTTGGAGTCGGAGTCCAACGCTCTATCCAGCTGAGCTACGGGCGCGAGTACATGATATAGTATACCAGTCTTTCGTGCATTTGTAAAGCGGTTATTGAGGGGTATTTCGGTCGGATTGTGCCGAAACACCCCGATTTCCGTCTTACGCCTGCGCGTCGTCCGGCTTTTTCTTCTTTTTGCGCTTGCGGTAGCGATCCTCCTCGGAGAAAACACAGCCGCAGTAATTCTGCATGTACAGGCCAAGCTCACGCGCCTTATCCTGTCCCTCGCGGAAGCGCGGCGAAAAGTCGCGGTGCAGATACTCGACACCGTATTTTTCGGCCATTTGCTCGCAGATCTGACGCATCAGCTCATGATTCTGGTACGGGCTGACAAACAGGGTAGAGGTAAACCGGTCGTAGCCGTGCTCGGCGGCGTAGCGCGCGGTTTCCTCAAAGCGGAGCGCATAGCAGGTCGCACAGCGGTTATCCCAGTTGGGATAAACAGCTTCGATGAACTTTCGCAGACCGTACTCGTTCTCAATCTCCAGCTTGAGATCAATGCTTTTTGCATACTCAACGAGTGTATTCTTGCGCATTTTGTACTCTTTCATCGGGTGAATGTTAGGATTGTACCAAAAACCTACCGGCTCGATGCCCTCCTGCCGCAGCGTGTCGATGCACGCAATGGAGCAGGGCGCACAGCAGATATGAAGAAGTGTTCCGGACAAAAAATCAAACCTTTCTGAAAAGTATTCGTGTTATTTCACGCCTTTTTGATCGGGTGGCGAAGGACGGTTTTGCGTTTCTCCGGCGCGGTTTTGCGCGGGTCGGAGAGATAAATCTCGTGGTGCAGCCGTTCAGCGGTGAGATCGTTTGCATAGCCGTTCTGTGCGAGATACTCGTCCATCACCGCAACAGACGCAGGCTCGTCATCATAGGAGCCAACGTGCATGATCTGCACGCACAGACCTTCCTCAATCGTCAAAAACTCGGCTGAGGAGCAATCCAGCTGTTTCTTTTTTGCAGCCGTCTGTACCGCCCAGTCAAAATCCGTCTTGGTCACAAAATCCGGCAGACGAATGACGGAAATCCAGTGGAAACCGGATTTATCTGAATAATTTACACCGTCCACATTATCCTGCCGCCAGAAACCTTCCAGCGGCGGAACAACATATTCAAAGAAGCCTGCGATTTTATAATCGGTCTTATAGCTCATTTTCAGCGTGTAGGCCACGGCATACAGTACGCTGATGGCCTGCTGATATGCACCGCCGTCCTCGTTCGGGTCGCCAGTGCCGCGCACGGCAATGTAGTTCATTGGTGGCACTTCGACAAGCTGCGGCTTGCTTTTCGGCATGTAGAGTTCTCTATACTCTTTTTTGAAGTCAAACGGCATAGTGTTCTCCTTTATTTCTTCCAGTGCTTGAGGGTCGGCACAATGGCTTCCATATGGGCGCGAACCTGCTCTGCAGGCCAGCTTTCGGTTGCCATATGCGTTACGCAAACGTCAATCAGCTGCTCTTTCGTGGTGTATTTGAAGGTTCCGTCGGCATAGCACCACATGCAGTAGTCCTCGTTAAAGGAGCCGTCCGGCTCTTTACTGGTGATGGAATCTTCAAGCGGCATGCCGCAGCATTGGCAGATCAGCTGCCGCGGAGAGCCGAGAAGCGTATTGATCGACACGTTAAAGAACGCGGAAAGCAGCTTGAGCGTTTCGACATTCGGCGTGGTTTCGCCCGTTTCCCAACGGGATACCGCCTGTCGGGTGACAAAAATTTTTGCAGCCAGTTCGTCCTGTGAGAGACCTTTTTCGGTTCTGAGATGATATAAAATATCCTTTGTATTCATAATCGAACACCTCCGTGAGGTAAGTGTATCATAGGATCTTTTTACGGACAAGCAACATGCGGTTGCGGTATCGGATAACTCCTGTCAGCAACCTGCCGGCTTAATTATTATACCTCGTTTCCGGCCTACTTGCAAACCCTGTCGAAAACCGTTATACTGAGATTAGATTGCCCCGGAATTCTGATCAAAGGAGGAATATTCTCATGAAGGATATTGCATACTATAACGGAAAAATCGGCCGCATTGACGAGGTGCAGGCGCCTATCACCGACCGCGGTTTTTACTTCGGCGACGGCGTTTACGATGCGGCGATGGTCAACAACAAGAAAATCTTCGAGCTTGAGGATCATCTGGACCGTTTTTACAACAGTCTGAAGCTGCTTCGCATTGAGCCGCCAATGCAGCGTGACGAGCTGACAAAAACGCTGAACGAGCTGGTGTCTCAGCTGGATTCGGATGCGCCGCATATGCTGTACTGGCAGTCCACCCGTGCAGTGGCACATCGCATGCACGCGTTCCCCAAGGGCGGCAAGGCCAGCCTGATGGCATTTTCCGAGCCGTGCAGACTGGACCGTCAGGATCATCCGTACAAGCTGATCTCGGTGGAGGACACCCGTTTCCTGCACTGCAACATCAAAACGCTCAACCTTATCCCGAACTGCATGGCGATGCAGCAGGCTGTTGAGGCGGGCTGTGACGAGGTTGTATTCCACCGCGGCGACCGCGTGACCGAAGGCGCACATTCTGGTCTGGCGATTCTCAAGGATGGCGTGTTCTGCACGCCTCCGGCGGATAATCTTATTCTGCCGAGCATTACGCGCAAGCATTTCCTTACACTGTGCGACAAGCTCGGTGTGCCGACCCGCATTGCACCATTTACTGTGGATGAGCTGAAAAATGCAGATGAGGTGATGATCCTGTCCACTGGCACGCACTGCGTCGGCGCATGCGAGCTGGACGGCAAGCCGCTCGGCGGCAAGGATCCTGCGCTGCTCGATAAGCTGCAGAAGGCGTATCAGCAGTGGTTTAACGAGGAAACCGCAAAATAATGGGGAATTGAAAATGGATAATTGAGAATTAAGCTATCGCGCATTGCGTGTATCCGTCATTTTCCATTCTCCATTCTCAATTTGGAAAGGACAAAAGAATGCCCAACATTGTTATCATTGGCGGCGGACCGGCGGGACTGAGTGCTGCAATTTACGCGGTACGCGCCGGCATGCAGGCAACCGTTCTGTATAAGGACGGCGGTGCGCTGGCCAAAACGGACAAGATCGAGAATTATTTCGGCTTTATTGAGCCGGTTTCCGGTGCAGAGCTGCTCGAGCGCGGACAGAAGCAGACCGAACGTCTGGGTGCAGTTTTGCGGCAGACCGAGGTAACCGGTATTGAGTATGCGGCGCAAGGCTTCACGGTTAAGACTGCGGACGGCGTGTTTGACGCGGATGCGGTTATTCTGGCAACCGGTTCGCCGCGTGCGGTGCCGAAAATCGAGGGCGTAGCCGCATTTGAGGGCCGCGGCGTCAGCTACTGCGCGATCTGCGATGCGTTTTTCTATCGCGGTAAGGACGTTGCCGTGCTCGGTCAGGGTGAGTATGCGCTCGAGGAAGCGCGGGTGCTGCTGCCGGTGGCACAGTCCGTTACGCTGCTGACGAACGGCAGCGAGGCTCCGGCGGATTTGCCGGACGGTCTGCGCGTGGAAACGCGCAAGGTAAGCGCGGTCGAAGGCGATGAGCTGGTGTCGCGCGTGGCGTTTGCCGAGGGAGAACCGCTGCACGTTTCCGGTGTGTTCGTCGCCTACGGTACGGCCGGCAGCGGCGATTTTGCCCGCAAGCTGGGCGCGCAGCTGGACGGCACGCGCATCAAGGCGAACGCCGACGGCTCGACGGCTGTGCCCGGCCTGTTTGCGGCGGGTGACTGCACCGGCGGTCTGCTGCAGGTGGCAAAGGCCGTCGCAGACGGCGCCGAGGCTGCAATGAGCGCGGTGAAGTTCGTGAGAAAGTGAAGAAAGCACCGCATACCGAGGTGTGCGGTGCTTTTTTATGCGGTTTTGACCGGGGCATTAGCCCTCGTAATCATCCTCATTCTCCCAGTTGTGCCAGACGGCCTGCACATCGTCGTTATCCTCGAGGTTGTCGAGCAGCTTACGCATCTGGGCCATGAAAATTTATCCATTCTAAAAGTGATAAATAACATGAAATATCGGAAAATTTGAACTTTTTAACATGGTAAATCGTTTGCAAACAAAGTTGAATGATGACATACAATCTGCTCAAATGCGGTATGTTTGTCATCGTTCGGATGGGTGCAAAACGCATCATTCAAGGGAAGTATATCATCACTCAGAGCCGAAAATCAAGCTGTGAGTGATGACATACACGCCTAAAACATACATCTTTTTCATCATTCAGCGATACTCATTTTTACCAGCTTATAGAAACTGGTTCGCTTCGTGCCTGTTTTCTCCATAGCGACTTTAGCGGTGATTTCGCCATTCTTCCACTGAGTATATACCTCGTTCCAGTTTGCGGGGAATTGGAGCGCAGGACGCCCAAATTTCACGCCTTTGGCCTTAGCGGTATTGATACCCTCGGCCTGTCGAGATTTGATTGTGGCGCGTTCCTGCTCGGCTATCGTGCCTAATACTTCGATGAGAATATTGTTCACCATCTCAAATACCCATTCTTGGCCTTCAGGCAAGTCCATCATAGTAGTAGGCAGGTCGATAACCTTTAGACGGATGTTATTGTTCTTGAACCATTCAAGTTCGGTTTTAATGTCGCGCTTGTTGCGGCTCAGGCGGTCGAGAGACTTAATGACAAGCGTATCACCTTGACGGAGCATACCGTTCTTTAACGCCTGATAGCCCGCTCGGTTGAAGTCCTTGCCGCTCTCCTTGTCGGTGATAATGTCCCGCTCGTCAGCGCCTAACGCCTTGAACGCCGCTAATTGACGGTCTAAGTTCTGGTCTTTGCTCGATACACGCGCATAGTAGAAAGTGCGATTGTCCATGTTCGTAAATCTCCTTTACTCTATGCGAATAGTATAGCAAATATGTTCGTATTAGTCAATGCGTTTGCGGACATATTCATAAATTCAAATATGATATTTATGAACAGAGATTTACAGGGGGGTTCATATATTCATAAAAGTGTACTTTTACGGAAATACAGAGTAACCATGTGTCAGACACGCAGATTTGCTTTGTGGATGTGGATAGGGGAAGTATATTGCTGAATGTAAAACGTGGAAATTTGAGCGTAGCTTAAAAGGAATAAGTGTGGTAATACAAAAGACCGAAACCAGAGCGAGGAAGCAAGGTGGTTTCGGCCTTCATTAAGATTAGCGCTCTTTAAGTTCGGGCGTAAATTGCTGTTCAGGAGCAACTTGTACTCCATTGGAAAATCTGCAACTATGTTTATACTGACAGTACGACTCAGACATATTGCATATCCGTTGAGTCTGCGAATTATTACGGAGAGGGGTTGCAGTTATCCTAATATTTTTGTTAGCAGTTTCGCAATGATAAGAAATATCATATGATTTTGCCATAAAAATTTTTCATTTCTATCTTTACCATAATTTAATACCGTTTACATTACACTGGCCATCTTCATTTCCGCCAGTAGCAACTAACGTACCATCTCTTTTTAATCCAACAACATAATGAAATGAAGAAGAAATATATGTGATATCAGTCCAATTACTTACATTACATTGCCCTTGTTGATTGTCGCCAGTCATAATACATGTACCATTTGTGCGCAGACCTACAGTATAATCAATGCCTGCAGACAGTTGTTTGATGTTTTTCCAACCACTTATATTGCACTGTCCATATTCATTATAGCCAAATGCCTGCGGTGTACCATTTTGGGTTATACCTACAATGTGCGAAGGACTAACACTAACAGAATCCATATTACTCCAATCGTTTTCGTTGCGAGAGATATCGAAGTGCTTAGTCAATAACTTACCTTGTTTAGTTACAATTACACCTTCTGTTGCGTTATCGTACATAACATTATCTTTGGTAATTACAGCGACTTTGCTATCACTTGCCGATAATCGCTTAATGTGTTTTAGGCTTTCTAATTCCTTGGGAAAGTATTTTTTATTACCAATAGCATGTAAACTCCCATTTTTATCAAGATATACGGTGTAGGAACTTCCAATACCAACTCGGGAAGAAGCGGATTTAACTAAGTTATCACGAGTAATTTTCTTTGCGATGAATGGAGTTGCAATCAAGCAAATGGCAGCGGAAGCGGCAATCAGTCGAACCAAACGCTTTTTTCGCTTATGTTGATTCAGTTGCTCTTGATTGCGTTCCTGGATAAGATTTTTTTCTAAAATACGCTGTTCCTGTTCATATTGTGCATTGTGAAAAGTTAAATTCTCTTCGTTATTCAATGCAAATAGCGTATCAATCGATACACCACAAGCGGGACAGGTTTTTGTGCTATCCAGCATAATCTTTCCGCAGCCGCAGATAGTGAAGCCATCTATCCGAGAAGGCAAGTAAGTATGTGCACTGGCCTTTGAGCAGATATCGCGTAAATCCCGCTTGTACTGGTCTGCCAGTTTGTCTAAAGAAGAAATACGTTTCTGCTCATACTCGGCAAGTACGAACGGTTGATTATCGGCATTCTCCCAAATGGAATTGTCATCGAATACAATCTTTCGCGGAAAGATGTGAAATGCACGAGTTTCACGGTTAGGCAGGGGGACAGGCGTTTGGTCACCAAAGGTTTTATCAGGTGCAATGCTGATATCCAGATAAGAAAAACTGTCAACAGCGGTTAATGGCTGACCGGTCACATCAAAACATTCGATGTGGATATTGAATGCCTTAATCTTCTTATCATTGAGATTTTGAAACTTACACTGTAGAAAAATTGTATTATTCGAGGTGTCTTTTGTCAGTGCATGAGTAACCATAAGCAAAGGACAGTTGGTTAGCCAATACGGCTTTTTCTCATGCTGTAAAACTTGGTAGCGTGCAGACATGGTATTCACCTCTTAAATTCTCGGCAACTGGTCATCATTACTGCTGTTGGGAGCAGCCTGCACCTGAATGGTGTGAGCAGTCTTGTTTGTGCCGTCTTTAATATCCTGCAGCAGCTGAACGACTTCACCGAAGGCGTAAATACCAAAGCTGGCGACAATAGAGATGGCGATAAAACAAATGCAAATATCTAAAATAATTGGGCTGTCACTCTCAACTCCCCAATACAGGCCGAGAAGCAGGCCGCAGCCTGCGTTGACAATGGCGTAAATTTTCAAAACTTTAGCTACAGTGTTTTTCATAGTAAATTCTCCTTTTGTTATTCGGTTTCCGAACCGAAATCAACGATAAAATAGGTGCCTGCTTCAAGTATTTCATCAAAGCAGTATGCAGAAAAGTTATCGATAAATTCTCCCATACATTTTATATTGCCGCTTACATTGCTTGAATTGACCGGATACTGCATATTATCGACGCACTCCAGCTTTGCAGCCATATCCTGTGTATAATCTGTCAATTTGGATACTGTGTCTTGATAAAATGGAATATCAGGTACTGTTAATTGACTCAACTCGTTGTGTACACTTATAGCGGAACTATGAAAACCTCTGGTGTTGGAATACAGATTATTGAGCGTAGAATACATTCCTACAAGCTGTACGAAGAGATTGGAACTGGTCTGTGAACTTTTACCGTCATCCATCAGCTTTTTGCGTGCTGTGCTTATGGATAAAAGAAGGTTGTTGGCTTCATCATACTTATCCTGATAGTCTCGAACAAAATCGCGGACATCAGTAAAATCTCGGTCAAACTTATATTTTTTACCTGCAATCTGTATAGTAGATTTAGTATTGCTTAAATCTGTATCTTTGGGCACCGGAAGAATCAACAATACGTCCTCAGAGTTACCAGAGTCAATGGTCAATTTTTCATCATCTTCTGTTTCGCTCATGTATGCAGGAGTGACATCGAGTAAATCACCATTCGATTTGACCTCACCAGAGAAGGTATCCGGAATGCTTAAAGGCTCAGAACCCTTGTTTTCAGTATTGAACGCAAAGCATAAGTATACCTTGCTAGCGGGGTCAAAATTACAGGCGCGTGTCTTATACGAATAGCTGGGGACTTCCATAACATAGCCGCCTTTGAAGGTCGCGACACTACCGTCTGCAAGTGTAGTTGTATCCTTAAGCGGCTTGGGTATTGTTAGAAATATGCCTATACAGATGATGATAGCGATTAAAGCAGTAGCGATACCACCAAACAGCAAGTATTTCTGCTGATTGTTATGGGTATTCTTAAATGTATTGGTATTGACAGGAATAAGCGTCTGTTCCTCGGGCACACTGGTTAAAGAGGCCAATTCGTCCAGAGGCGGCAGCGGTTCGGAATTATCTTCTGCAGGTTCATACGTCTGCTTAGAGGTGTTTTCCCACATGGTATCATCCGTAAATACAACTTTAAGAGGAATAATCTTAACGGCTCTTGTAGTGTTATCGGGTAGATATACAGGTGTTGTATCACCAAATACTGTATAGGGCTGTATATTTAAGCCTTCATAAGAGAAATTTTCGACACTGGATAGTTGCTTTTGAAAAACATCCGAGCATTGCACCGCAATATCAATGGATTGGATGGGTTTCTGTGCATTGTTCTGGAATTTACATTGCAGAAAAAGACGGTCGTTTTCATTGTCCTTGGTGAGTGCGTAAGATTGCAATAGGATTGGACAGTCCTGTAGACAGTGCAATCGCTGCTCATGCAGCATGATTGTATACTTTTCCATAGTATCCCCCTTACTGTAAACAGTTCTTTTGTGGTAAAATTTACACAGGCGGTACACAAGCGACTTGTAAACTTGTAGTATATGCACAATAAATAGCCTATGCACTTTATTAAATAATATCATTATTGCCTATACAATGCAAGTATAATGAATTATATAGGCGGTTTTTAAGATGGACTATTATAAGATTGGGCAAAGGATACGAAAATTTCGCAAAGCACAAGGCATTTCGCAGGAGCAGCTTGCAGAGACGGTGGGAATTTCCACTACGCATATGAGCCATATCGAAACAGGCAATACAAAATTAAGTTTAGCGGTCTTTGCTGATTTGGCGATGGCCTTAGAGGTTCGCACGGATGAATTGCTGTTTGATATTGAACCTGCAAGCAAAACAACTGCGCTGAATGAAATCGCAGGTGTGCTGGAAGGCTGTTCGGCTGCACAGTCGCGGGTGATTAAGGATATTGTAGTTGCGTCTAAGGTATCTATGGATAAGTATTTGTGAGCAGGCATTCTTATTTGGCACATAGATAAAACCGTTTGTCAGACGGTGAGATTCCGATTTTTGCAGTACAGCAGGTAAGATTATACCTCTCGATTGTAATGTGCTAAAATTGCGTGCTAGTACAGAGTAACCATTACAATTACAATGAAAAACTCCCCCGAGGGAACGTGATTGTTCCTTCGGGGGAGTTTGTATTTTAGCAGGTAATCTGTTTATTTTCGGTATCGGGTAGTATATTGTATAGCTCTTTTAAGTGTTTATGTAATTGAATAACGGATTGACATTGGTTGAGTTGGGAATCATAAAAATCTGCAGGATATAAGAAAAATGCTGTGTGGTCTAAACGTTCGCTAAAAGGCAATTTAATTTTCTTGTCTAATTTCTTATCCATATACAGAATGAATTTCTTTGTTAACTGGTCAGCGTACTCTTTGGATGCTAACGTAGCTTCATTGAGATACTTAATAGTTGGAATATAATTCGATTTGATATAAAATTCAAGCTCTTTCCATTGGTCTGTACAACCAGTAAGGATAGGTGAATATTTTTTCTGCAATTTGATATACCGATTTACTAACACAGGGTTTGTCCAAAATTCAAACTCATCAGGCATATTACTTAACTGGATTAAGGTGTTCTTTTTAGGATAATCGGAGCAAGCTAATTGACGGAAGAACAGGCTTAAATTTTTTAGTGCATCCTCCTGTCGGTCAGATGCTCGTATAGGGAATGCCCCTTTATTAGTAAGGCAGGCCTGCTTATAGGCATACAGAGAATATTCGTTATTCCAACCGATGGAATAGATATATAGTGTATCCAGCAAATTTGAATCTAGCACGCAGTTTGCCATACGAGTGAACTTCTCAATCGTATCAGTACGTTGTTGTTTTTGTGGGACAATAATTTCATTAGACTTAGGCCGTATATCAGCAGATTCCTCAATTACAGTAAATATATCTGGAATAATCATAAAATAGTCATTCCATGTTAAACAGCCTTGTTTTTGCAGAGAGTTTAGGTTGCGTTTTATCGTATCACTGATTTGACGGTATACCATCGTACTGTATACGTTTAGCGCGGTGCTATGCTGGCGAATGAAGTTCCACAGGTTAAATTGATTGTCGGGAATCTTATCATACTTATACTCATGAAGCTGAATTACTTCATCGAAAAACTTTTTGAATATTTCCAATTCATTTAGCAGGGTGCTCATCTTACCTTGGAATGATGGTTTTCTTAAAATCATAGGCCGGAGTAAATCAGCATATTCTCCGTGCCGTCCTCGATTTTCCTCAACTTCAAGTGGCGGGTCATAAATTTCAAGGATAGTTAATTGACGTTTGGATTTAATCGTTGGGTCTTTTTCGTGTGATGGGCAAAATTCAATGTGCCGATATAGATGCTTTAGAAAAGTATCTCGATTGCGCTTACCCGTTGGTGGTTTCTTACCTGTTACAGCAAGACTTAATGCAGTAAGGTCTTTGAATTTCTGACCGATTTTAATATTATTAGTGTTGTATTGCGTCTTGTTGTATCTTCTTTGATTGTTTTCTTTGTTTTTTAGACCGTTTAGGTCTGTTAGGTCATTTGACATAGAATACCTTCTTTCTTAAAATACACTGGGTTGATTGAATGTACTAATATTATGATTATCACCTTCGTTCTAAAATATGGTATCTTTTGCTATAATATATTAGCTGTAATATATATATAATCAAGAAATACCAGTAATTGGCGTTTGTGCGATGATTGCAAATAGCATTTGTAAAATATGGTATGTTTTGCTTTGCAATTATAAATAGATACCCAATCTGCCCCTAATATATTTCCTAATATTTGGGGTAACAGTGGAGCTGTAGTTTACTGCAAATGTTTGCAAATTACAAGGGGGGATTATTGATTGTTTACATTTTGTACACAAAAATAGTTAAAATTCATGTATCACTCACCGGATAATTAAATTTGTTTTGGTTAATATTAGGTGTACCCCTGATTTCGGCACTAACCCCAAACCATTCTCAACCTTAAACCTCCAAATCCAAAACAGCCCCCTGATTACAAATTCATCAGGGGACTGCACTTCACAGACGCTTTCACAATCTCTGCATCATTCATGCCTTGCAGATAGCGGTTCGTCGTTTTGATATTGGAATGTCCGAGCAAGCGGGACAGACTGTACACATCGTTTCCGTTCTTTAACTGTGCCTGACTGAAAAAGTGTCTGCAAGTATGCGGACTGCACCGAATACTCTTTCTGACTTTAGCGCGTTCACCTGCAATTCTGACGATACGTTCAACAGCAACCGTAGTCAACGGTCGTCCGGTACGCGAGAGGAACAGATTATCAGGTACAGAGCGATATTCAAAATAATAGTCGCGATATTCCTTATAATGCAGGAGCAACTTCTTCATATAGGGACTTTGAGCAACATAGCGTTCCTTACGTCCTTTGCCATAGATACGAAAGCGTTCTTTGTCTACATCGGACTGCATGAGATTGCACAGTTCGGAACAGCGAATACCCGTATCAAACAGCAATGCAAGGATAGTCTTATTGCGAACATCCATGTATTCTTTCTCTGGATAGGCGTTCAGCATAGCTTGTACTTCGGCAGGCGTAAAGGTTTTGATAACGTTTTTTTCTTCTTTCGCCCAGCCGATTTTATTCATGGGATTGACGGAAATGTATTCCTCGGCTTGCAGATACTTAAACCATGCACGGAACGCCTTGTGCAGACCATTGATATAACTCGGCTTTCTGCCCGCACGCTGCAAGTTGGTCAAAAAATGCTTGATATGAGGTGCTAAAACCTCATCTACATCGGTAATTCCATTTTGCTGTAAGTAGTTAACGAGCAGTTCAATCGAATTGCGATACCCTTTAATCGTTTTCTCGGTATAATTCCGAAGTTCACATTCCAGCAGATACTCTTTCAAAGCGGCATTTAACAGCATAAAAAACAGTCCTTTCATACAGATACCATACCTGCATAAAAGGACTGTATTATGCCATACAAACACGGTGTCATCACCAAAATAATTTCAGCGATAAAAACGGGGAATGTATGTCGTTCCACGAGCGGGAACAAAAATCATCATTCAACTGTTGTTGCTTAAAAGTTGCAAATTTGCAGAGAATTGAACGAAAACAGGGGGTTAAACTCAACCCTCGTAATCATCCTCATTCTCCCAGTTGTGCCAAACTGCCTGCACATCGTCGTTATCCTCGAGGTTGTCGAGCAGCTTGCGCATCTGCGCCATATCCTCTTCCTTTTCGAGGGTGATGTAGTTCTGCGGAACCATCTGCAGCTCAGCCTGTGCGAAGGTGTAGCCTTCTTTCTCGAGTGCCTCACGAACGGTGGAGAAATCATCCGGAGCGGTGTAGATTTCAAAAACGCCTTCCTCAACGAGGAAATCCTCAGCACCTGCATCGAGCGCCTGCATCATAACAGCGTCCTCGTCCAGACCTTCGCTCTCCATAATGATAACGCCCTTCTTATCGAACTGCCAGGATACGCAGCCGGAAGCGCCCAGACCTGCGCCATACTTGTCGAACAGGTGACGAACGTCCGCAACGGTGCGGTTCTTGTTATCTGTCAGGGTCTCAACAACGACTGCAACGCCGCCTACGCCGTAGCCTTCATAGTTGTTTGCCTCGTAATCGACCTGACCGTTTGCACCGGAGTACTTATCGAGCGTGCGCTTGATGTTGTCGTTCGGCATGTTGTTGGCCTTTGCCTTTGCAATGCAGTCGCGCAGGCGAGCATTGAAATCCGGATTGGCGGAGCCGCCTTCCTTGATTGCGATTGCCATTTCACGGCCGATTTTGGTGAAAATCTTTGCTTTTTTTGCATCGTTTGCGCCCTTGCGCTTTGCGATGTTATTCCACTTGGAATGTCCCGACATGGTGAGTGTCCTTCTTTCTTTTATATCATCTAAAATATTAACTGTATAACACGCAGAACAATTTTAACAGGTTTTTCGCTATTCTGCAAGTCCTGCGAGTATATTTTTCGCGTTTGCGGTGCAGAATAGCATTGCAAACGAAACGAGGTGAGCCAAATGAGCAAGCAGAACAAGAACCGGAACCAGCAGGGTCAGCAGAATCAGCAGCAGAATCAGCAGCAGAATCAGAAAAACGATCAGCAGAACGGCTGATATTTTTTCCTGAGCCGATGGGTGTGCCTGTCGGCTTTACTTATTTTTATCTATTCGCTGAAGATTTCGGAATGGGTGCAGTCCGGACGGCTGGGAGGTCCGCCGCACCTGCGGCGGCGGGCACAAGGGTGGACACCAAGGTTTCCATCCTTGTGAATCCCGTTTCCTTTATTTCTTAGTCTGGCGCAGATCAGAGAGCGGCGACCGCTTTGAAATAGGGGAACGGCAGAGGATTTTTACTTCCGTATCTTTCTCAATCTGTTCGCAGTGTCAGATTCCTTACTGCTACACATACCGGCTGCTTTGCGCAGGCGCAGCACAAGGTGAATTGCCCGAAGGGCAAGAGAAGGTCCCCTGGGGGATAACAATGTTGCGCAACTCGTTTGCGCGGTGGTTGCGGATAGCACCTGCGGATTTAAGGCAATACCGCTTTTAATTCTCAATTTGCTTTATTTCCCGAGGTTTTCATCCCGGTATTTCTGAATCGCTGCCAGAAACTCCTTGCCGTACCGCCTTGCTTTTGCGTCGCCTACGCCGCGGACGGACAGCAGATCGAACTCGCTCGATGGCTGTTTTGCGGCCATATCAGCGAGTGTTGCGTTGGAAAAGATAACGTACGGCGGCACGCCTGCGCGTGCTGCAAGGCGGGTTCGTACATCGCGGAGCGCATCGAACAGCTTTTCATCCACATCTTCCGCAAGAGCCGCATACTGTTTGGCTGCTGCCGGCTTTTTCTCCTTGGGCAGTTTGACGCGGAATTCACCGCGTCCGCGCATGAGCGCGTTACCGGTGCGGGTGAGCGCGAGCACGTTCATGCGGTCCGGGTCGGCGATGAGGTGTCCGCGCTCGAGCAGCATGTCGATCAGCCGCCGGACATACACGGCGGTGCTGTCCGGCATGATATTATAGGTGGAAAGTGTATCTAGATGGAACTGCGTGATTTTTTCGTTCTTACTGCCGGTCAGAATGGCCGAAACAACGGTTTTGCCGAACGCACGGCCGCGTTCATCCAGTCGGTACACGCACGAGAGGATTTTTCGCGCGTCCATGGTTGCGTCCACTTCCTCGAAATTGGTGTCGCAGCTGCTGCAGTGTCCGCACGATATCGGCGAATTTTCACCGAAATAGCGCAGAATGTAATGCCGCAGGCACTCGGTCGTGGTGCAGTAGAACGTCATCTGCCGCAGGCGTTCGCGGTCGCGCGCGATGAGCTGCTGACGGGTGGCTTCGTCAATGGTTTCGTCCTCGGCTTCGTGGCTGCGCTCAATCAGAAACTCGGCCATACGCACATCTTGTCCGCTATATAATAGAATACAGTCGGCAGGCTGACCGTCTCGACCGGCACGGCCGGCTTCCTGATAGTAGCTTTCCATATTTTTCGGCATATTATAGTGGATAACGAACGATACGTTGGACTTGTCAATACCCATGCCGAATGCGTTGGTAGCAACCATAATGGTCTTGCGGTCGTACAGAAAATCGTCTTGATTCTCGCGGCGCTCGTCAGGATCGAGGCCCGCGTGATAGCGGGTGGCGGGCAGACCGCGGCTGAGCAGCAGATCGCAGATTTCCTCCACGTTTTTGCGGGTGGAGCAGTAGACGATGCCGCTTTTATCCTTACGCTCATTCAGCAGCTGCAGCAGCTTCATGCCCTTGGAGGTCGGTTGTTCGACAGCAAAATACAGATTCGGACGGTCAAAACCGGTGGTTTTGATGAATGGTTCGTGCAGACCGAGTGCCTGTACAATGTCGTCACGCACCTCAGCCGTTGCGGTTGCCGTAAACGCGGAAACGAGCGGCCGCTCAGGCAGTTCGGCGAGAAAGTCGAGGATTTTGAGGTAGCTTGGACGAAAATCCTGTCCCCATTGAGAGATACAGTGCGCTTCATCGACTGTGATCATCGAAATCGGTACGCGCTTGGCAAATTCGAGAAACGAGGGAGCGGTCAGGCGTTCTGGCGCAACATACAGCAGCTTGTATTGCCCTCGTCCGGCGAAGTACAGCGCGTCGCGGAATTCCTCCGCACTCATCGCACTGTTGATGCACGCGGCAGGAACGCCTGCTTCCACAAGCGCACCGACCTGATCCTTCATCAGCGAAATGAGCGGGGAAATGACCAGCGTCAGACCGGGGAACAGCATAGCAGGCACTTGGTAACAGATGGATTTTCCCGCACCGGTCGGCATAATGCCGAGCGTATCCCGGCCGGAAAGGATGGCGCGAACCAGCTCGTCCTGTCCGGGACGGAACGAATCATAGCCAAAATATTGTTTGAGAATGTCCTGTGCGGTCATGGTCTGCTCCTTACATATATAGTAGATATAATTGCCGGCGGCTTTCCAGTATTTTGCGCAGAAAGTCGAAATACGACCAGCCTTGTGCAGCGGCAGAAATCATGGTCAGGCAGTTCTGCGTTGGCGATAAATTGTCGTCGTACCGCGCCGCATCGTCAGGCCGCTGCCTGACAACGTACACGCCGGTGAACTGTTCGATCGGGTGTTCGGCTTTATTATAGTATCGTGCAATTATCTTATCACGTTTTCAGAAAAATCTCAATAGTTTGAAAAAAGTGCTTGACATTCGCTGTCGGATTTGGTATTCTATTAAAGCTGTCTCTC
>OGXL01000762.1_pt1 | contig 28375 bp, 29 predicted proteins | sample 1576311 | NCBI WGS metagenome assembly OGXL01 (sample SAMEA3541564, study PRJEB24748) | human gut metagenome | biome: human gut; feature: human-associated habitat; material: faeces | place: China | collected 2012 | reverse complement strand
TCAAAAGGGCTCATTTCTTTGCGGAAAGACTGGCGTATGCGTGAAAACAAGAATACGTACCGTGTAGGTATATCTGGAGTACTACTGGAAGGAGAGGAACAGGACAAAGCGTTGGAGGAGACGTTCCCGGGACAATATAGGGTGGCTCTTTCATGTTGGAGGCGACATCTGACATTGTTGTTTTCTGATTTGACTTATACTGATGTTCCACATACTTTTTATGAGTATCAATGGGATGACAATGGGGAGTGGCAGCGTTTGGAAGGAAAATCTGAATTGGTGTTTTATGACTTGCTTCCTGGCAGCTATAAGTTAAAAATACGGCGTATGGGAGAACCGGATTCCGCGTCTGTGTTGACGGTGGATATTTCTATGCCAATGGGGTATCGCTTGTTGTTCGGAGGTATGGCATTGATGCTGTTAGTGCTGGCTGCCATAGGTTATTATTTGGTAAAAATAAGACAACCTGCAACGGCTGCTGAAACGGGAGTAGGAAAGTTGTTGGCCGAAGATGAGGAACTGGAAGAAGAGAAAAAGGAGAAACATATTTCCTTGACTCAGGAAGAGTGTGAGCAATTATTGGTAAAAGTGCGAAGCTGCATGGAAATACAAAAATTGTATATAAATCCAGACTTGAAGATTGGGCAGCTTTCCGATAAGACAGGGGTGTCGGTGTATTTGCTTTCTTATTTGTTTAATCATTATTTGAATAGCAGTTACTATGATTTTGTGAACAGTTATCGGATTGAAGAGTTCAATCGGTTATTGGAAAAAGGAGAGCATACGCAATATACCCTGCAAGCCTTGATAGAGAAATGCGGTTTCAGTTCCAGAACTTCTTTCTTTCGCTATTTCAAGAAAGTAAATGGCATGTCACCGGGAGAGTATATTCGTAAGTTTGATGAAAGAAAATAGCGGCATGTAAATTCACTTGAAATATCTTTTAGTGGTTCCTCCAGTATCAAATAATTATTTGGTACTGGAGGATTTTGTTTTATAAAATATTGTAAACTAATTTGTTGGGTGATTTTCTTGTCCCATGCAAAAGGGTGGCCATTCTCTTGGTTGTATATATTTTTTCTTTGTGAAATACCATCATATATTTGCATCCGTAATCAGTTAACAAAATGTAGATATGGAAAACATGCTTGCACTTTCAAATCAATCAATCTCGGATGCTTATACGCAATATGCACGTTCCATCTTCCTTTATATATATTATAAAGTAGAAGATGAAGAACTGGCGCACGATTTGGTGCAAGACACCTTCTTACGTTTGATTTCCTATCGGGGAAAGATTTGTTTTCACACGGTAAAACATCTGCTTTTCATTATTGCCCGCAATTTGGTAAATGATTATTTACGTCGGTATTATAAGGCTCAGGAAGCAGCTTTTTTTCTGTATGAAAATGCAGATTCTAAGATCTGTGAAACAGAACCTTCACTTTATGCTGAAGAACTGTTGGCATGTGAACAGAAAGCTGTGGCTCAGCTTCCTGCCCAGCGTCGTAAGGTATATGAACTGACACGTTTTGAAGAAAATAGCGCTTCTGACATTGCTGTGATGTTAAATCTTTCACAGCGTACGGTAGAGAATCATTTGCGGATGGGGAGAGAAGAAGTGAGAAAATATATCAGACAGTGTATCTGACAATATATGAATTAGAGAGAAATGATAAAAAGTATAGTTAATTTAAAGTGTGAACAAATGAAGGATGATGTCTTGAGATTTTCGTCGAAAAGAATACTCTTCTCAGCCATGTTTGCTTCTGTACTCTGGGGAGGTTTTTCCCATCCGTTGTATGCGGAGAATGCAGAGGCGTATACCGTGATGCAGGGGGTAAGAGTACAGGGGGTAGTACTTGATGCTACAGGAGAACCGGTAATCGGTGCCAGTATTTTGGAGAAAGGAACTTCCAATGGAGTGATAACAGATTTGGATGGTAAATTTTCGTTGAATGTGGCTTCTTCGAAATCGGTAATTGTGATTTCTTATATCGGTTTTAAAACCAAGGAAGTATCAGCATCTGACAAGAATCTGCAGAAAATCGTTTTGTCGGAAGATACAGAGGTTTTGGATGAAGTGGTGGTAATTGGATATGGAGCCCAGAAAAAAGAAACATTGACCGGTTCAGTGGCTGTAGTGGGCAGTGATATATTTAAAGATAAAGGTACAGTATCGAATCCGCTTCAGGCTATGCAGGGGCAAGTTCCCGGGCTTCGTATCACGCGTTCTTCTGCAGCTCCAGGTGAAGAAGGATGGGGAATTTCTATCCGAGGGGCTATTTCTAAGAATTCCACTGACCCGCTATTGATTATAGATGGAGTTCCAGCTAGTGGGGTGAGTGAAATGGCGCAATTGAATTCTGCTGATATTGAGTCAATCAACTTCCTGAAAGATGCTTCTGCAGCTATTTATGGTTCGAAGGCTGCAGGAGGTGTTATCCTGGTTACTACAAAACGTCCGAATTCAGGTAAGGCAAAAATTGAATACAATGGTTCTTACACCTATAAGAAAGTAGGTATGCAGCCACGCATGATGAGTTATGACGAATGGATGGAGGGAATTATTCAGGCTTGCTATAATGACGGAAAGGGTGATGATTATACGTGGATTCGTTACGCGAAATTAGCCCAAAAGATGAAAGGTAAATACATCGATCTTTCCGATGGCTTAAATCCTGATCCGATACCTGGTTCTTTTGCGGGTGTAGATGACTTTGTGTTTATGGATGATGTAAACTGGACGGATGTTCTTTGGGGAGGAGCCAGCTCTACACAGCATGACTTGAGTATTTCCGGAGGTACGGATAAGGCAACTTATCGTTTGTCTGTAGGTTATTTGTACGATCAGGGAACACTGCAGTGGGGTAATAATAACAACCAGCGATACAATGTCCGCTTGTCGAATAGTTTCAAGGTGACCGATCGCTTTACCATTGAGTCTGTAATGGCTGCCAGCCGTCAGAATCAGGTATCGCCTACTCAGATTGGCTCTACTTTGGGTACATCTATTCCTCAGCCGGGTTTCCCTGTGTCTACCATTGACGGTAAACCGTATGCATGGGGAGGACAATATACTCCGAACTGGAGAGCCGAGTTGGGAGGAGATAACCGGCTGGTTGTTACTGCAATGAACGTGAATGAACAGTTCAAGTATCATATCGCGAAAGGCCTTGATTTTAGTGCTACGTTAGGATATAGTACGAATTCCGCCATACGTGATGAACAGTATTTATCTATCCAGTGGTATAATTATAGTGGTGACCCGATATATAGTGAAAATAGTCCTAGTCCGACAAAGGATGACAGTTCTTATACAAAGAGTGCCTCACGAACGGATAATTACACCGCTTCTGCTTTCTTGACGTATAACACAAAGATTGGAGAAAACCATGACCTTACAGCCATGTTGGGATGGCAGTATGACCGTACCGAATATGAATATACGGCAACCAAAGCAAAGAATGTTGATCCGGCCTTAGGTGTGTTGAATGGTACCGGACAGGTATCTATCAATAAAGTTGATAAATGGAAGGAAGCCATTATGTCTTATTTTGGTCGTGTAAACTACAATTATAAGGAAAAATATCTGATTGAGGCTAATGCACGTTACGATGGTTCTTCCAAGTTTCAGCCGGCCAACAGATGGAACTTCTTTTACGGAGTGTCGGGAGGATGGCGAATCACTCAGGAATCTTTTATGGAAGGCGTGAAAGATTATATTGATGAAATCAAACTGAGAGTTTCTTATGGAGAAGTAGGTAATCAAAGTGGTATTAGTAGATATGATGGTATTCAATTATATAATTCTGTATCCAATGGAGGAGCTTATTTGGGCAATGGGTTGACCTCTTATATTTCTGCAGGGAATATTGTAAGTACAGAAAGAACCTGGGAAAGAATCCACAACTATAACGCCGGACTTGATATTACTGCTGTTGGAGGAAGATTGACCGGTAGTATTGAATTCTTCTTGAAGAAAAACAATAATATGTTGGTTGGAAAACTTTATCCGGGTGTGTTAGGTAGTACGGCTCCCGATACAAACAGTGGAAAGTTTGAAAGTAAAGGTTACGACGGTTCGTTGACTTGGCGAGACAGAATCGGAAGTTTCAGCTATCACCTGGGGGGAACGTTGACCTATATGACCAATAAACTGATTGAAGGTGGTGAAGAGGTAAAGGTAGCCGGATTCAATAAAACATTAAATGGGTATCCTTTGAATTCTGTGTTTGGTTACCGGTATGTAGGAAAAATCCAAAATGAGGAACAGTTGAAGAAATATACAGACCGTTATTTGACCAATAATAGTATTAATATGCCTTCGAATATCCGTTTGGGAGATCACATGTATGAGGATGTAAATAAGGATGGCAAGCTGACTCAGGACGACTTAATTTATTTGGGTTCGGATGATCCGAAGTTCTCTTTCTCTTTCAACTTTGGCTTTGAATGGAAAGGCTTTGATTTCTCTACTGTGTTCCAAGGGGTAGGAAAACGAACCATTTTCCGTGAGAATGATGCATGGAAGGTCCCGTATAAAGCTATCTGGTTGAATACCACGAATCAATCTGTAGGAAATGTATGGAGTCCGGAAACGCCTGATAATCACTTTCCCACTTATTCAAACAACACGAACATCAATGATTATAACTACCTGCCTTCTACCTGGTCTGCCGATAATGGTTCTTATCTCCGTTTGAAAGACGTGGTATTAGGCTTATACCTTATATTATTTTATAGATACATATAAATCAATGAATTATATTTAATAATACTTTCTATAAGTAACAAAATAGAAACAAATTTACAATAATAAAATATGTTTTTATTATGAAGAGATATTTTTGTATAGGAAGCATTCTCTTATGTTTTTAAGCATGATAATCTAAAAAACATCTATAATATTGGGCTTTATTATTCTTATTCTTTAACTTTGGGAGAATGGTTTTATTTTCTTCTCTTTCTTCCCCCCAATAAAACTATTATTATAAAATATTTATTGCCATGCTGGAACAGAAGAATATAATCGTAAGTATAGCTGGGGGGCTACTCTCCTCATATCAAAAGGTCTTATTAAAACAGACAATAAACGACCATCACTATTTTGAACTGGTTCTTGATATAGAGACTGGTGAATTATATGATACCCACACACTAGAGCGCAGTAAAGACTGGGTAGGAGAAAAAGTGGAAATAAATTTCGGAAATAAGCAATTTATAGGAATTGTAACACAAGTATCTCTCAAACGAAGTAGTGGTAATTATGGATGCCTCATTGCTTCTGGTTATTCCATGACTTTCTTACTTGAATCAGATTTGCATTGTGCTTCATGGTTGAATAAGACACTGGCTGATATTGTGAAAGAAATTTGTGATAAAGTAGGATTAAGTGTGTTAGTAAATCCCGAATATAAAGATCCTATAGAGTACGAATCCCAATACATGGAAAGTGATTTTGACTTCCTTCGCCGCTTGGCACGACAGTATCATGAATGGTTCTATTATGATGGACGCCAATTAGTGTTTGGAAAGCCCCAATTACCTTCTGCAATACCATTGACTTATAATCGCGATATTTTCAGCATGGATATGAATATTCAGGCCATAGCACGACCATTAAAAGTGCAATCATATAATTCAAAGGTAGCTCAAATGTATGATAGTACTAGTCCGAATGTACCACAAGGTCTTAACTCTTTAGGACAATCAGTTTTTGGTTCGTCAATGAAAATGTTTAAATCCCCTTCTGTTCAATATTCAGAAATGAGAATAACCAATGCGAGTGAGTTAAAATACTATTTACAAAGGAAACAACAGAGTGATAGTGCTGCATCTCATTATATTAATTGTGAGACTGATAACACTTGCATTGATTTAGGAAGTGTGGTATCTATACAAACCTCTATTCATGTCTATAAATCAGAGTGTGTAGAGAAACTTTTAGGTTCATATTTTGTAACAGAAATAACACATTCTATTGAATCTGGTAATAATTACCGCAATCAATTTTCGGCTGTAAGTTCTTCTGTTAATTGTCTTCCTGTTCCTAATGTTCCTCTACCAGTGGCTCAAACACAACAGGCGGTGGTAATAGGCAATGAAGACCCCAAAGGGCAAGGGCGCGTGCAGGTAAAGATGAACTGGCAATCTGGAAACATGAAGACCTCATGGATACGTGTCATGACCCCTGATGCCGGAAGTAGTGATTCCGTTTCCAAAAACCGTGGATTAGTTTTTATTCCAGAAAAAGACGATATTGTGCTTGTGGGTTTCCGTTATGGTGATCCCAACAGACCTTTCGTGTTTGGAAGTCTGTTCAATGGAATTACAGGCACAGGTGGTGGCAGTGGAAACAAGAAAAAAAGTCTGACCACTAGAAGCGGATGTACTATTACCATTGATGATGATAAAGGCAGTGTTACGATGAAAGATAAATCCGGGAATAGCTATAGCGCAGACGGAGACGGGAATATAGTCGTTTCAGCTTCCAAAAGTATTAAATTATGCGTTGGAGAAACTATGATAATATTGGACTGTGACGGTAACATTACCTCCAATGCACAAAATAATATATCAGAAAATGCGGCAAATAATATATCACAGCAGGCAGATAGCATAGACAGTACTGCTGTCAATGAATATAATATTAATGGCACTGATGTAACCGCTACTGCTGAAGGTAGTGCTATGATTTCAGGTGGCACTTCAACCACAGTTGATTCATCAGGTACAACAGCCGTTACGGGTTCAATCATTAAACTTAATTGACAATGAGCAATTCCATACAACATATAGCAGACAACATGCTTAGCATGTGGGAAGAAGCCATAAGAAATCCGGTGAAAATGGTGCGCATCGTAATTAATCCTGGGGATGAAATTATGATCAAGGCTTTTTATGACTATATGCTGGCTATAGACAGTGATGAAGAAGATATGGTATTCGTTTTGGAATGCCCTTTTTTTAACCCTGCTACTTTTTCTAAAGAGCTCCTTGAATATGTAGAGACGCAAATTATACTTTGGAATGAATCAAAGAAGCCGGGAAATATTGTCTTCGAACATATTGAATGGAAACCAGATTACAACATAGAAGATAAAGAAAATCAAGCTATGCTGGCAGTCAGCAACTTTAACAGGTTGACTGAAATTCTTGTCGGTGATATAAATGTAAAGTGCAGTTTTATTTTCGACGTAGGAGAAGTATCAGACAATGAGTCTTGTAAGGAATGGTTCAGACAAGCTCTATCACTACCATTCCATAAACAGATGATTTGGGGCATAGCAGACATAAAAGGATTTGAGTATTTCAATAAGTTCCCGACTCTTTTTCCACATGATTTTATTTCAATTTATCCACCGATAGACATAGATGGAGCTATGGAGCAGTTGGCAGAACAAGCTGCTAACTACGACCGCAATGATCCTGCTGCATCCAAATTCAGGCTTGCACTGATAAAACTGATGAACAGTGTTAAAAAGGGGGATTCAGCCCAAACAGACAGATATTCAAAAGAATGTCTGGACATGGCTCTTGTAAATGTAAAGAATGACATTAACTGGCTAAGCCAATTTGTTACAGTATATACAATATTGTATACAGACAAGATAATACGTAAGGATGTGGATGCCGCCCTATATTTTTCAGGCAAAGCCATTGAATCTGCACGGCTAGGCATTGGCAAACTTGATCCGTCGCTGGCATTCCGACTGCTCGGTAATACATTATTTGGAAAGGGAGGGATACTTGTTCGGAAATCTGAATGGACGGAGGCGGCAGAAGTTTATCAGCAAGCTGCTGACGCATATAAGAACTGTAAAGATTACCTTATGCAGGCAGAAGCCCTCAGGATAAGCGGATGGTGCTGGGAAAAGAAACATGAAGATGGATGTGCTGCTGACTGTTATATTGAAGGATTCCGACTTATAGAGAAACTCTCTTCTGATTTGATCAGAAACTCATCTTACCCCTTACTACTGCTTAGTTTATTGCATAATTCCAAACGTATGGAAATTCTTTCAGATGATAAAATGGAGAAAATATTAAGCAAGGTACTAGGTAGTGATTGGAAAGATTATTTATATGAGTACAAACGAAATTTAGGGAAACGTTATGAACCAGGACAATGATATACAGAATTTTATGGGAGGACTTTCAGAAAAAATATCCGTTTTTTTTGACAAGAACCATGATATTGCCTTTTTAGTTTTTATCGGAGTCTTTGTTTTTTTGCTGATTGGCAATATTTTAAACTGGAAATGGACCTATGAACCTAAAAGTTGGGTTGGGTATTATTGGCTTGATCTTTTGGGACCAACTGCTTATCGTTTTTGGAATGCAGCTATATTGGTTGTTATAATAATTATATTATTTATTATCTATTTTCATACATATTAACTACTATGTCATTAAGAGAAGATGGTTACTTTGAACAAGTCAGCGCACAGCTAGAGTCAACAGTTGGTGCCCAATTTTCGGATGTGACTGACAGTGCATCAGAAAATGCCGAGTCTGGGGTTTCTCCTTCTGTTAATGCGTTGGATGTAGGTATAAAAGCAGCGACTGCCATAGGCGGTCTTCCTGACAACGTAGCGGAAGCGACAATTCTTCCGGTAATAGGTGCGCTTGGCATCAAAGGACAAGCTTGTCTTCCAATAGCCAAACAACTTGATCCAGTAATTGGCATAGATATACATTTGGTAACAATGCCTCCTTCCCCGGTTGTTCCTATGCCACATCCTTATGCCGGGATGCTGCTAAAGCCTCAAGATTTTCTTGCAGTATCCATAGCGACATATATAGTACCCAAATTGCTTCCGCCTAAAAATGAATCAGAGACTGCCGATGAATCTAAAATTCGTGACATTAAGCAGCTAGGCATAAATATGGCTGTAAGCAAAATTGGAGCGACTGTCAAAATTGGAGATTTTCTTCCTCGTGCTGTAGCATCAACTGCAACAAGAAGTATTCCTCATGTTCCGATGGGAGCTGGATTCGCTATTCCTTCACGCCCTATACCTAAAAACAATGGTCATGCGTTTATGGGAAGTCTGACTGTGCTTGCAGATGGTTTACCTCTCTCAGGAGGAGGTGCACACTTGCATCTTGACTGTAATGATTTGGGTATTCCAAGCGTGCATAAAGTAACCGGTCAATTTCTTCCCACAGGGATTATCAATCCAATTCCATTGGCAAAACCAATTCTGACCAATCCTGTACCTATACCGTTAAACCCAGTGGATGCACTTGCGAAGAAATGTATGGGTGCTTTTGGAAGGCTTTACAAAAAGAAAAATGCAAATGCTGCCAAGCGTTTGCATGACATGGTCAACGAAAAAATAAAGAGCGGAAAACTAAAGAATATGCTGCATAAGACCATCTGTACCGTAACCGGGCACCCAGTGGACGTGGCAAGCGGCACATTCTTCACTGATGAGGAGGACTTCTGGCTGGACGGCCCGATTCCTCTCTCTTGGGAACGTACCTGGTACAGCCGAAGCGACTATCAGGGACCGCTTGGCAATGGATGGCATCATACATACGATATGGGTATTGTGGTGAAGGACGGCTTACTTACCTTACGCATGTCCGATGGAATACCTGTGGCTTTCCCGATACCGACAGAGAAGAAGCCCTCGTTCATCCGTGCAGAACGCAAGGAAGCCAGAAAGGAAAAGGAAGGCTACTGCATCTGGGATATGGACGAAGACCTATACTACCGTTTCACCCAGAAAGAATACGACACCGTACATCTGCTGGAGAGCGTGTCGGATACAAACGGATTCTCCATAAGGTTCGGGTACAATGGTAAAGGAAACCTGAAAGAAATTACCGACAGTGCGGGAAGAAAACTTGTCGTGGAATGCGACGAGCGTAACGGACGCATTCTGGAAATAAAAGGCCCCCACCCTGAAAACAAGGGAGAAGAAATAATCCTTACATCCTATGAATACGATGCGGAGGGAAACATGACATGCCAGCGTAATGCCGTGGGCGATGCCATGCGGTATGAATATGAGGGGCGGCTAATAGTAAAGGAGACATGGAGAAACGGTCTTGAATGGCATTTTGAATATGATGGGAAACATATTGGTTCCAAATGTATTCATACTTGGGGCAGCGGAGGAATATACGACCATAAACTAAAATATAAGGATGGGGTGACGGAAGTTCTTGACAGTTATGACAAACTGACAATATATCACCACCAAGATGGTCTGGTGTACCTCAAAATAGATGCAAATGGTGGCGAATACCGCTGGAAGTATGATTCGGACAGAAAACTGCTTCAGAAAACAGATCCTGTCGGCAACAGCAATCTGTACAAATATGACCAATGGGGCAACTGTACAGACTTTGCAGAATCCGGCGGTGGAAGCGTATCAGCCGAATATTTTCATAAAGAAACATTACGTAACAGACCTGCAAGCATAACAACAGCTGACGGTGGTACATGGAAATTCGTGTATGATAAAAAGGGTAATATAACTAAACGTAAGAATCCTGAAGGAGCCTGTACAATCATAGAATACAACGAAGGTCTGCTTAAACACATTACAGATCCGTATGGAAAGGTTACAACACTGTCTTACGATGAGGAGAAAAACTTAATACTGGTATCTGACAGCCGAGGCAACACCTCAAGCTACCGCTATGACGGACTGGGACGCTGCACGCAGGTGACAAATCCTAAGAGAGCAGTACAGACAAGACGCTATGATGCCATAGGACGCGTGACAGAGGTGGAGGATTTTGACGGGAACCACATACACCTGAGATATGACGGAATAGACAACCTGCTGGAATACCGGGACGACCTGCAGAAGGTGGAATACACCTACTCGGGCATGTGGAAGCTGACACACCGCAAGGACAGCCGGGGCGTGGTGGGTTTCCATTATGACAGGGAAGAACGGTTGCGCCACGTGATAAACGAGCGGATGCAATACTATGAGTTCGACCTTGACGACGTGGGCAACGTAATTCGGGAAACAGGGTTTGACCGGGGAATAAGGATATACCAGCGTGACATAGCCGGACGTGTAACTAGTGAAAAGTTGCCGAGCGAGATCGTACGGGAATACGAATATGATAATGCATCTAGGGTAACAAGGGTGTCGTATGTAACCACGGATGAACCAGACCAAACCTACCGGTATGGAATATCGGGAAGGCTAATGGAAGCCACACGGGGTGAAAGCCGCGTGGAGTTTGCCTACAACGCACTGGGACTGCCGGTAACGGAAACGGCGGACGGTGAAACAATCACACGCACCTACGACAAGACCGGACAGATACTGTCCCTGCAGAGCACGCTCGGGGCGAATCTGGAATACAAACGCAACGACTTCGGAGAACTGATGGAGTTTCGGGCCGGAGACGGCAGCGGGAACGGTGAAATGCCGTGGAAGTCGCAGCACAGTTACGACACACTGGGCTTTGAAATAGAACGTATGCTGCCCGGAGGCGTAATGCGAAGTTTCGTTTATGACAATATTGGCCGCCTCGTGGACGCACGCACGAGAAAGGATGCGCAGACACGCCATATGCGCAGCTACCGCTGGGGCAAGGCTGACCGACTGCTCGCAACGGAAGATAGCAGACGTGGAACGACACGGTACGGGTACACTCCGAACGGACAGCTGGAATATGCCGAGTACGGAGACGGAACGGAACAGTGGAGAAAGAGCGACAGCCTGGGAAACCTGTACCCCGACCCGGACTGCACTGTACGTCGCTTCCTGAAGGGAGGAGCAATGGAACAGGACGGAAAGTGGCACTGCAAGTATGACAAGGACGGAAATCTGACAGAACGATACATCGGTACGGGAAGATGGCTGGACGGAAAGAAGGAACACTGGAAATACAGGTGGAACGCTGACGGCTCGCTGGCAAAGGTGGTACGACCTGACGGAGAGGAAGTGACATTCGAATACGACGCTCTAGGAAGAAGGCTCTCCAAGAGTTTCGGTACGACCGTGACACGCTGGATGTGGAACGGGAACGTGCCTTTGCACCAATGGATTCAGCATAGAACTTACTCTTGGAATGACAGTAACTGGGAAACGAAACGGGAACACAGTGGAAGACTCCTCTGGCTGTTTGACGAGAGATCTTTTGTACCTGTCGCCATGATAAAAGAAGGCAGGGCTTATTCCATACTGACCGACCATCTGGGTACGCCTACCGAGGCATACGATGCGGAAGGTAATGAAGTATGGAGTAGAATACTCGATATGGATGGGAACGTCATTGAGGAGACTGGTAACAAGGGAATGGTACCGTTCCTGTTCCAGGGACAGTATTATGACTGGGAGACGGGGCTGGCGTACAACAGGTTCAGGTACTACTCGCCGAAGATGGGCATGTATGTCTCGCAAGATCCAATTAGACTGGCTGGCGGAATACTTAGCCTGTATGGGTACGTTGATAACACTAATATTGTTATTGATTTATTTGGACTTAGTGGTCGCGGTAGTTCTACACACCAGAATATTCAGAACCAATTAGCAATAGATTTAGGTGAAAATGCTGAAATCGAAGGGCAAATTAAATTAAAAAATAAAAAATCGAGGTTTGGTGATGTAGTAGTCCGAAATAATGATGGAAAAATTATTGAGGTACATCAGATTGGAGAAATGCGTTCTCGCGGAGGATTTAGACCATCAGCAAGAGAACGAGGTGCTATTATGGACATCAGAGAGGCTTTAGGTGATGAGGTGAGAATAGTTTTCCATGATAAAAGGCAACGAGTAACACTTATTAATCCAGATAAAGCAGATGATTGGAAGGAACCGAATAAAAAACATAGAAAAAATTCATATAGCTAATTATGAGGTCAATGCAGTTTTGTTATTTTGCGGATAAAAAAGGAGAAGAAATTGTAAGGAAAGAACTATTAGAAACATTAGGTTCTCTTCTTGTGATGAAGTATTTGTCAGGCACAGATAACATTGTCGAAGATACAGTTAATTTTGTATCAAATTTTAGCGAAAGATCATTAATAACATCCACAGATGTAAAGAATTATCTTACAACAGACGAAAATGGTCATCTAAATCTTTTCAATAACCCTGTTATTGAATACAAACCTTCAAAAATAAAAGATGAAGGTATTTATTTGGAAGGACGTTTGGCATATTTTGCTGGAGACAAATATCCAGAATTAAAGAAAATAGTTCAATCGTTATTCAGAAAGTTAAAAAAGTATTGTTGGAAAGATAAACAATGGCAAATTTGGGTATTTGAAACTGTTGGAGATGAAGCAACCGTTTTTATACCCAATAGAATAGTCAGTCTAAAAAAACAATAGACATAAGTTTTGATATCTAAGGGAAAATAATAAATAAACTATTATGTCAGATGTGGGTTATTTCGACAGCGTAAGTGTGAACCTGAAGGCCTGTGTTGGGGCGCAGGTAAAGGACATCTCTGAGGGCACAAAGGTGAACTCTGCCACCGTCGTATCCCCTTCGGTCAATGCGCCCAATACTGGCGTGAAGGCTGCGGTGGCTCTCGGCGTTCTTGCCGGGAACCTCTGCGAATCAGCTATTTTCCCCATACTGGGTGGAAGGGTATGACCTGGCTGTCCGTGTCCAAGCAGCTCGACCCTGTCATCGGCGCGGACATCCACCTCGTGACGGTCCGCCCACTCTCGTCGTTCCCATGCCTCACCCTTATGTAGGGGTGTTGCTGAAGCTGGAGGACTTCCTCGCAGCTGCCTGTGCCTCGTACCTTATTTCTCCTCCGCAGAATACGGGAGACGCAGATGTCGCAACTCTCTCCGAAGTGTCATATACCATCAAAACGGTGCTCGAAGGCATGCTGGTATAAAAGGTACTGATGGAGTAAGATTTGGTAAAGGAGATACAATAATCCGTATCACACCTAAAGGAACACAAAAGCCTACAGTAAGAGGAATCGAGCAAATAGGTATAGAAGATTCCTCTACTCTATTATTAGGATATGAAAGTAATAATGTAAGAGGAAATAAAATAAACGGAATTAGGGATAAAAATAGTGAGAAGGGCAAATTGTACATGCGTAGTGCAGAGAAAAAACTTAAAAAAATGTCTCTTTCTGATCGCATCGCAAATGGAGAAAGGAAAACATTTGAGGAATATAGAGCTACTAAAAAGAATAGTTACGGTTAAAAATTACATTTTATGAATCAACAATATACTTGCCTTCATGACAAAATGATTGAAGAACTGTTTATCCAGTATGATAAATGTATTGACAAAAAAATAAAATAGTTTCATTTTTTTTGTCAAGCCTTTCTACTGGTAATATGTTATGGCGAAGTTTTTTACCAGCATTCGCAATAACGCGTACATTCCCAAGACATCACTTTGTCAGTTCTAATGAAGTTAATAGATTTCGTGATGAACCTTGTAAAATCTGCAATATAGATTCATGGGCTGGATTTGAAAATGAAGATTATAATTTTTATTTAGAGATAGCTTCCAATGCTGGAGGAATTCCAGCTTTTAGTCTTGAATTTTGCATTGTACTACTGACTGAGTTTAATAAATTGGCAAATAATGCAATAGAGCCAAGCTGTACTGATGCTCATATTTTTAATGAAATTATGATGAGCCTTGTAGATGCCTCATCTCAAGAAACATTAAAAAAGGATATCGTCAAAAGAATTAATAAGATTCAATTATTTGATACAAATAAAACTCAGACCCAATGTCTTCTACAAACATTGGGCTTCTGTGGAATTTTGGAAACGGAACAACACAAAAGTCCATTTCATGGCTATGTAAATTTAGGATTAGCTCCCAAAAAATCTCACAAGTCTGATTGGTCTTATCCTGTTGATTTTTGGGAACCATCAGACGGCATAAATAAAGAAGCTTTTAAGTTTTGGTTTGAAGGTTATCCGGAATTTGAAAAATACTGGCAGTAGAACATTATTCTTACAGTCATGTAATTGTATTAGTACATTAGAACCTACAATCAGAAAATTAAGTCTTGATAAACTGATTATTGAAAATTGTACCAATCTGAAAGCAGATGAAACTTTAAATAAATATGTCAAAAGTATATCAATAATATAATTCTTATTTTTTGATGAATAGATTGTCAAAATAAGTAGCCATAAACGTGCAGATAAGATTATTTGCTCTTACAAATGGCAGTAGATTAGAGTTTTAATTAAATCTATCTCTAATCTGCTGCCATATATTGTAAATATTAAGGTTTATTTGTTTCTATAATCCATAGTTTTATCATGTCTCAAACATTTCTGACGGAGTAAAATATACTTCTGTTCAATATCATTCAGCCTGTGATTTTCACGTAAAATAAAGAATGAGGTTACTATGCTGACTACCCATATAAAAAGGGCTACAAGGATGCAGAATTGTTTGATATACCTGAACCCGACATATCTGTCAATCCAAGACCAAAATTTCTTGAAGGTCCAAAGAACCCAGCCTTTAATGGTAGTAGGTTTTACCGGTGCTTTTGACATGTTATGCCGTTCTGCTACAACATCAAGGATACGGTTCATTCGTTCTATGTAAGGGATAATCTTAAGATATTGCTTGTTCGTGTCCGCTGTCAGTGCAACAGCGTTAAGGCTGTTCTTTTGTATATCCGTACATAGATTGGCAATCTTAACCAGCAATTCTTCTGTCTGAGCATCGGATTTTCCGGTTTTCAGTTCTTCGTATGCTTTGCTCAATTTATCTAATATATCGTAGAACAAATTCCTCAGCTGGATAAACTGTCTGTCTCCACTGCTATCCATATTGTGGCCACCGGCTTTACTTACAGACGCAATTTCACTCTTTATAGAAACAAGTCCGGCTTCTATCCGGCTAAGTTTATCCGTATGTCTATCCAGTGTAGTCTGGATTTCATCAATGGAATCATATTCTTCATCCTTTAATGGTTTGTTCTTTGCCATTGTTACCTCCTTCTGCCTTTTCGTGGTACATATTTGTCTTTTTCTTCATCACGTTTGTTATCATCGCTGCTTCCACCACCGCCACCTCCTGTTTCCGGTGCCTGATGTGGCTGAACTATCAGTTCAATGGCGGCTCCAACTATTCCAGATCCTATTGAACTGCCACTATCGGTTCCGCTTTCTACATTGCCAGCAGCCATAGTTTCCTGATTGGATTGTGCATTCTGAATATTCGGGCTGTATTCCGGAGTGTCCACCGGACAGGCTTCCGCATGAGCCATATCCTTTGAGATATTCATGTCAGATCCGGTAAAAACGGAGTCATGTTTTCTGATATCCGATATAGCGGTTTTTTCCTGCCCATAACTGCCGAACTTCCTTCTTAAATTTCCGAATGACAATTCCGGATCCACTTTCTTTCCGGCAAAAGAAAGATTTTCTGCTGTATATACGATACCACGTACATTCCCGTATTCATCCCTTACCATGGTTATATCGACACCTTCTGATTTCAGCCTTGAGATATATTCTTTCCATGAACCGGCTTTGTCAAGAACAGGGAAAGCTATGTCCATGATATGATATTTGACCTTATCCTTTCCGATAAGTCTGTCTCGGTTCACGTCTTTTTTTCTCTTTGATGGAGCAGAAAGTCCGTATTTTGCCCGGATAGATTTGCAGACATTTACTGAACGTGCATAGTTGCTGTCGCATGTGATAGCCTTTCCTTCATTGTCTATACGACTGTAAGCGATGTGTACATGATCGTGTTCTTGATCGAGATGACGGTAGCCAAGATAGATAGTGGGCGGAAATTTCATACGCTGCATGTATTCCTTGCAGAGTTCCGTTATAAATTCGTCTGTCAGCCTTTCCCGGTCTTTGGGCGAGAAACTGATTACCAGATGTCCCATCTTGTCCTTTATCTTGGAAGAACTGTTTGCCCATTGGAGATTGAAGGCAGCAACCACAGTCCGGTTTGATGTTGTACTGACTCCATTGGAAAAAATCACTTTGGCATTTTTCTCTTTCATGCTATTGAGGTAGTCAATCAGACCTCCGGCTGATTTCCCTTTCATTATTTTTGCATTCATCGTTATCTTAGTTCACTTAATTTATTCAAAACTTCATCTATCTTTTCTGACAATAGCCTGTCAGCTGTGGCCACATCCTCATAGCCTGCAATGTGCGCTTCGTGTGCCAGCTGGTTCAGGTTGTTTGCCATTCCTGCGAGCTTCCTGAAACAATCCATCATCTCCTGGGAGAGCGGTTCGTTTATCTTACCGTTTATTGCCAGATCATAGACTATGGAGGAAAGTGAAGCCTTCATCCTGCGGCTTCTTTTTTTTAGTTTTTTGAAGTTCAGTTCATCAAAACCGACCTTTATAAAATGGCACTTTTTCTCTGTCGAATCCTTTCGAGGGCGGCCTCCTTTTCTCCGTTCTGAATCCTTTCGGGGTGTGGGTGCAAATTCTGTCATGTCCGTTTGTTTAAGGTCATCCAGGCGGAGCCTTCCGACATTCAGTCGGTGGTTTTTTGGTACAAAAAACCTATCTTGCTCCCACACCCCTTAAAAAAGTGTCCTACTTTCTGAACAGGATGTACAATGCTACGGAAGCCATTATAACAGGCTATTGTACAATATTCGTCGTGGATGACGGATTTATAAATGGAGTTTTATCTGCGCCAGTGTACCTGTGCTTCCTCATAATATGAGTGGTCTCTGGCTATTGATTCAAGGACTTTGTGCAGATAGTCCAGTTCGTGGTGCTCCAGGCATGGAATGGCTCCGATTTCTATATTGTATGATGCTATCCACCTGTATTCGCTCCACTTCTCATAGTCTTTTCCGGTACGGCTTACTATGGAATCAAAATAGGTATTTACCTGTTCTATCTGCCGTTCCGACGGTACACCATCTATGCCTTTGGCATGTATAAAGGAAATCATGGAATCAACGGCATTTGCCAGTAAAGGATCAACTTCAGCGAGTACCTTTTTGAGTTCTTCCTGTTTCATGTCTTAACTTGTTTGGAGAATATGTCAGCTCCGGTATGAACCGTTGCCAAACCTGATGGGCACGACCATTTCAATAAGCCGGTCGGCGATACGTTCCTCATATTTTTCCTTAATCTGTGAAAATGTCAAATTTGTCGTAAAAAGGGTGAACAGCTGTTCCTCATACCGTTTTGTTATCAGGTCTATCATAGGGGTAAGACAATTGCCAAAACTGATGATTTCCTTCGGGTCTGTCCCGAAATCATCTATCGCAAGGATTGGAAGTCTGGTTATCCGAGCCCATTCCTGATATTCGTCTTTGCACCTGTAAGCCAGTTCCCTTGCATTCCACAGCGATACGCTATAACTGGAATTGGTCTGCGGATGGCGCAAGTTCAATGAATTTATCAGGGTACGGATGGCTTTAAGCCATGTGGTTTTTCCATTTCCGCACATTCCGCTGAAAAACAGACCGAACTTTTCGGAATTTCCCGTAAGGAAACGTGCAATCTGTTCACGTTGGCTTTCAAATTCTTCACAGGTTGTGAAATGTCTGCACCGGTATTCGACTTCTGCCTGGTATGCGGCCAGCAGCATATCCTTTGTCTGTCCGTAGGAATATGGCAGCCTAAACCGGCCAATCGTAATCTTCCGGTGAAGTAGCTGTGATTTCAGTAGCTCTACGTCCACTGTTGACTCGTTTTGATTCTGCTCTTTCATGTTTTAATCTATAATTCATTTTAATGTTCAGCCAGTTGCGGAAATGTTTCTGGATGTCTATTATTTCCCTTTTGTCGGATGACTTCATTTTTTGTTCGGCAAAGAACATTTTCAGGTATTCCAGTACAGTTTCACGGTCTATATCGCTTCCCCGTTGAAGGATTACCGAGTCCAGCCAGGCAGCATCATTTGCAAGAATCATTTCCAGTTCATCCAGTTCCAATTTTCCGTTGCTGACATTATGAATATTATTATTTCTATTTTTATCTTTTATATTAATAGGGGACAACGGCACCGACATCTTTACCGACAAGTTCTCCGACAACGGCACCGACAACTGAGAAGTACGGTCAATTATGGTATATAAAGGTGGATTCTCCTTTCCAGTCCCGGCTGTGAATGAAATCAGACCTCGCTGCTGGAGTCCGGCCCTGGCCTTTACAATATTCTGCTTTGTTGTCTGAAGATCGGCACTTATTCTTTCCGTATAGCCTGTAAACGGCATCTGCCATCTGGCGGAATTTGCCATATTAAGAAGATAGAAGTATAAGATTGTTTCTGTCTTGGAAAATGCCCTGTATCCGTTATCCCTCCAGAATAGACTGAACAATTCATACAGGTTCATAATACAGGCTATTTAAGTAGGTCTTTTTGGGTCACATAGGCAATTGCCTGCCTGTCCACTTCTTCCTGTGGTGCTATGCGTATCCTGCGGAGCCATTGATCAAGCTCGTCCTTGTCAAAGAAGCACAGTTTGCCGTTTGGTTTGTAGAAAGGAATCTCCTTTTTCATCATCAGTTTATGCAGATAAGACTTTTTCATCCCCAGATATTCGGCAGCTTCTACCGTTGTCAATAAATTGTTTGTCATATGATTCTATTTTATAATTATTATTTCCGTTTCAACAGCAAACAGGTTTTTGAATGCTTTTTCTTTCCTTTTGCTCTGTTGCAAAATTATGCCTATTCCCAAGTGCACAATTTAAGCAAAAGCAACGGAAAGTGAAGATGAGAGAAATGAACTGCAAGTGGTTGATAATGAGCAATATTTCATAATTCTGCCAATTGGCTGCAAAGCAAAGCCGAGCAGAATATTGAGTTATTTCAGTTACCAAACCGTTAGCGGTCAGTTACCGAAACCAACACTGCTAACGAGGTGAAAAACAAATAGTTTGTCACCAGTGTTTGTTGCACAGTTCTGCACAACTTTCAATGACGGAGAATGCTTACTGATTGATTATTTTTGCAAACTAAAAAAGTAAGCAGATGAAAGTTGAAAAATTCAAGGTGCTGCTCTACCTTAAAAAGAGCGGATTGGACAAGAACGGTAAGGCTCCCATCATGGGACGCATCACCCTCAACCGAACAATGGCGCAGTTCGGTTGCAAGTTGTCATGTACGCCAAAGTTATGGAATCCACGTGAGAGCAGACTTGACGGCAAGAGCAAGGAGGCTGTGGAAGTAAACGCCAAGATTGACAAGCTGTTGCTGGCAATAAACTCAGCCTACGAGTCACTTGTGGAGCGCAAGACGGATTTTGACGCAAAGGCGATAAAGGATCTGTTTCAATGCAGTGCAGACACTCAGATGACCTTGTTGAAGCAGCTTGACGCCATCATTGCGGACATTGAGTCAAGAATCGGCATCGACTACAAGAAAGGCACGCTGCCAAACTACCAGTACACTCGCCTGACATTGGGATTGTTCGTCAAGAAGCGTTATGGAACTGACGATGTGGCATTCGGTGAGCTTGACGAGCAGTTTATCCGTGAGTACATGGACTTTTGCTTGGACGAGAGAGGTCTTGCACTTGATACAGTTCGCCACTATCTCGCCATCTTGAAGAAGACCTGCCGAATAGCTTTCAAGGCAGGACACTCCGAGCGTTATCATTTCATGCACTTCAAGCTACCTCAAAAGAAAGAGAATCCACCAAAGGCATTGACACGTGAGGACTTCCTGAAAATTCGTGACCTCGAAATACCAGAGCGAAGAAAATCGTTGGCTTTGACCCGTGACCTTTTTCTTTTCGCCTGCTATACAGGCACGGCTTATGCCGATACTGTTTCCATCACGGAAGAAAACCTCTTTCGTGATGAGGAGGGCAGCCTTTGGCTGAAATACCACAGAAAGAAGAACAAGATGCTTGCACGTGTGAAGTTACTGCCAGAGGCGCTTGCCATGTTGGAGAAATACAAAGACCCGACAAGACCTACTCTTTTACCGCCACAGGAATTTCGAGTGCTGAGAGGTAACATGAAAAGTCTCCGAGTACTATCTGGCATAAGTATGGATTTGGTCTATCATGTTGGACGGCACAGTTTCGCATCGCTCGTTACGCTCGAAGAAGGTGTTCCGATAGAGACTATCAGCAGAATGCTTGGTCACAACAACATTCAGACCACGCAAATCTATGCACGTGTCACCCCGAAAAAGCTATTTGAGGATATGGACAAGTTCATCGAAGTCAACAAGGACTTCAAGTTTGTCCTGTAATATTATCACAAAAAAAGAAAGGAACATAACAATGAGAAGTACATACAAGCAGTTTTATTATATCAACCGTGGCAGAGTAAAGGCAGACGGAACCACATCTATATTTTGCCGTATCACGATTGACGGCAAAGTGTCAGCCATAGCAACAGGTCTTTACTGTGCTCCTGAAGAATGGGACACGAAAAAAGGTGAAGCCAAGAATGCAAGAGTGAACGGACAACTGCAAGCGTTCAGACAAAGAATTGACGAAGCCTACGAGCAGGCAACAAAGGAAAAGGGCATCGTTACCGCCGAGATTCTGAAGAATGTTATTGTTGATGCAAATACTATCCCGATGACATTGCTTGCCACTGGCGAGGAGGAGCGTGAACGCCTTAGGCTGCGCTCCATCCGTATTAACTCAACATCTTCTTATCGCCAATCTAAGACATCACAGCTCAACTTGCGAGAGTTCATCGGGTTACGAGGAATGAATGACATTGCATTTGAAGATTTGACTGAGGAATTTGGCAAATCTTATAAGTTGTTCTTGATTGGCAAAGGGTATAGTGCATCCAATACGAACCATAATCTTTGTTGGCTGCAACGCTTGGTTTATATCGCTGTTGACAGAGGTCTGCTGAAATTCAATCCATTGGAAGATGTCGGATATGAAAAGAAAGGCTCACCAAAGCGTAGACATATATCCAGAAATGACTTGCTGCTCATTATGGAGACTCCTATGGAGGATAAGGCTTTGGAGTTGGCACGCAGAATGTTTGTTTTCTCCAGCCTTACAGGTTTGGCTTATGTCGATTTACGTAACCTGTATCCACACCATATCGGGATGACGGCAGACGGTAGAAAATACATCCGTGAGAAAAGAGCAAAGACCAACAACGAAGCGTTCATTCCCTTGCATCCGATAGCTGAACAAATAATGTCGCTATACAATACAGCGGATGATAGCAAACCTGTTTTCCCTCTTTCTTCACGTGATTCCATGTGGTTTGAATTTCATTCACTCGGTGTGGCTTTGGGTATAAATGAGAACCTTACCGCACACGTTGCAAGACACACATTCGGAGTAAACATGGTTACTTCGGGCATATCAATGGAAAGCATCGCCAAGATGATGGGGCATTCCAACCTGCGAAGCACCCAGGTCTATGCCGTCATCACCGATGACAAGATATCCAAGGACATGGACAAGCTGATGCAGCGCAGAGAAACAAAAGAAACTGACCAGAATAAAAATAAGGAGGACGGGAAATGAACAGAGGAGTTATAACTATCAGCGAGAGCGGAACGGTATCCATGCCGACCGATACTGTATGGATGACCATGCAGGAGATTGCCGACATGTATAATGTATTCGGCTGCTATGTGCGCAAGGCTGTCAAGGCTGTATTCAAGGATGGCATTCTGAAAGAGCATGGTGTACGCCGTCATGTCAGGAAGAACGACCGCATCAGCTATGATGTGTATAGCCTTGAACTCGTCATTGCGGTAGCCTTCCGTATTGACAGCATTGAGAGCAGAGCCTTTCGGGAGTTCATCATGCAGTCCGTCATCGGCAGACAGACAAGCCGCACTAAACTGGTCTGTATCTTTACAGAGAATGCAATGGCATAGACCTGCCATAAAGCAACGTTCCTTGGAGGCTTTGCGCCTCCAGCCACTTGGGCGAACCACCGCAGTGTTTTAGCATGGTATTAGATTTTATACAGGCCATACGGAGAACACTCGGCAAACACGAACAACTCGGTATAGCCAATAAAACGAGGCGACAACCTATAACAGCCACACTCGGTAAGTTATACGTTGTCGCCTTGTTTATTTCACACACTCATCAAGGACATTCTCCTACACACCTTTCATTCTGTACGCTTCACGATAGTTAGCCATCAGAATCTTCTGAATGTCGGACTCGCGGTAGAGTATCTTTCCGCCAAGCTGGATATACGGGATGACACCGTTGTTTCGGTAGTCCTGCAGGGTTCTTCGGCTCAGTTGCAGCCTGGCGCAAAGCTCCTTGTCCGTCATGAACCGCTCACCGCCAAGCATGGGGCGGTAGTTCATCACGGCACGTTCAAAATTGTCAACCATTCGGTTGAGGTGGTTCACGATGTGGTTCATCCACTCGCTGTTTCTTGTCATTACTTCATTGCTCATAGTTGTCTCGTTTTATTGTTGATACTTACGTTACTCGGTTTACTTGCTGCTTTGGATTAAGTGGCTGTTGTATATTGACAGCCTATCCTGTGCGCTTGCGAAAGCGCATGTCCTTTTTCTTGTCCTCCACTACTGCTACGATAGCCATCACGTCCTCCGGCTTGTAGTAGGTCTTGTGGCTGATTTGCGTATAAGCCAAAGTTCCGTTGTCCCGAAGCGTCTGCACTGTCCGTGGGCAGATGTTGAGCGTCTGACACACGTCCTGCGTGTCGAGCCACTTGTTCATGGTCTTGTCCTCACTGCGCTCACGGATTCTGTCCATGCGCTTCACGAAGTTCTCCAACTGGGCATCAAGATAGTAGAATGCCTCTTCCTCGAATACGATGAATCCCATACTTTTCTTTTTTCTAAGTTAATACTATGTTTATGTCGCAAAGCTCCACGCATATGCTGTGCTCCACGTTTGTGAGTGCAAAGATAAGGCACGGCAATCTAAAAACAAGCGTTTTCAATTTCTGTGGCAGTATGTTGCCGGGGTTTGCCGACTTCAACGCCAAAAACAACAAGAAAAACTTGCACGACTGCAACGAATACATGAACAATGATGAGTTGAGAAATACGTTGAAGTTCTCACAACTATCTCGGTATGCAAATAAGCAAGCCACAACTAAATTGCCACGTTACACCCAATCAGTTGCATGGCAGCACTCAGTATACTTACTTTGCAGCCGACAATCGGTCAATGGTGCATACCGTGACCACTATACCAACAATTTAAACAAGTTAAGCTATGGCAAGAACAAAAGAAACGAAAATGTTTCCTGAACAGCAGGAGAAAATGACACAGGAGGTGGTGGCTTCTCTTCAACCATCCACTTATGGTAAAGACTATGCCCAAAAACATAGCTCTTTCTTTGAAGAGGTGGAGAACTCCGATTTAGAAGTTGTGACAGAGAATGTGGCTGCAACAACCTCCAACATGGAGGACGAGCTGACGAACGAGGTTCAATCGCCACCGAATCCGCAGAAGCGCATCAGTGGCAAGCAGCGCAAGGCGACATTAGAGGAGTATCAGCAGACCTTCCTCCAAGTTCCAAGGATTGACGACCGCAAGCCAGTCTTCGTCAGTTCCGATGTACGAGACCGTCTTGATCGTGTCGTCCGCATCCTCGGAGGAAGGCGCATGAGCGTATCGGGCATCATCGAGAACATCGTGCGCCACCACCTAAGCCTTTATGAAGAGGACTTCGAGGCTTGGCGCAAATTGTGAGAATTAAGGTCTGCGACCTTGGACGTGGATAGCTGAAAGGCTGTAGTTCCAACTAACGTGTTCTGAGAGGGAGCGAGGTTATGTTTTGGGAACCCCAAAACGCCTCGCTCCACCATGAGGGCGGAGAAATTTTGCTCCCGGCGGTCGCAGAAAGTAAGTGTACCAACTGTAAACAGTATATCGAATGACAAGCATACATGAACAGGACAAGAAAAAGGACGGAAGACCGCCCACAGGCAGGATTCACAAGCTGTCGAAGTCTGTCACGGTGAAGTTCTCTAAGCCAAGCTACGAGGCATTGAGACTGAGGGCGAGAAAAGCCAACCGCAAGTTGGCGGAGTACATCCGTGAGTCCGCCTTGAACGGCGAGGTGGTCAGCGGACACAACACTGAGACGATAGCCATTGCCAAGAATCTCATTGGCATGGCGAACAATCTCAACCAACTTACCAAGCTGTCGCATCAGAAAGGTTTCCATGAAACCCATGTATATGTGGTGGACTTGTTGAGAAGATTGAAAGAAATCCTTGGCGAGTATCGCCAAGCAAGTTATAAACCGAAGCCAAGCAGTATGGGCAGAAAGGAGGATACCACATGATAGGCAAGCTAAAGAAAGGTGCATCCTTTGGTGGTTGCGTCCGCTATGTGACAGGCAAGGACGAGGCGAAAATCATCGTCTCGGATGGTGTGTTACTCGGCACGAATGCCGAGATAACGCAAAGTTTCGAGCTACAGAGGCAGCAAAATCCAAGGATTAAGAAGCCTGTGGGGCACATAGCTTTGAGCTTCAAGCACGAGGACAAGCCACGTTTGACGGATGAGTTCATGGCAAAGATAGCCCTTGAATACATGCAGATGATGGGGATAAAAGATACTCAATTCATCATCGTAAGGCATCACAACACGGACAATCCACATTGTCATATCGTGTATAACCGCATCAACAATGAGGGCAAACTCATATCAGACGCCCACGATTACAGGCGTAATGAGCAAGTGACCAAGGCTCTAAAATCCAAGTATGGATTGACTTACGGAACTGACAAGAGCAAGACTAACACTCGCAAATTGCGCAATGCGGAGCGTGCAAAATACGAGATTCACAATGCAGTCAAAGATGCCTTAAAAGTTGCAGATAGCTGGCAGAAGTTCAAGAATGAACTTGCAAAACGAGGTGTTTGCTTGGAGCTTGTTTATAAGGACAAGGAGAGAAGCAAGGTACAAGGCATCCGTTTCAGCAATGATGGATATAGCTTCAAGGGTACGCAGATTAGCCGAGACTATAGCTTTGGCAAACTGAATGCGAGATTTAAGGTAATGGAGAACCATTTATCAGCAAGAGCCAGTTCTACTCAACAATATGAGCAAGGTAGTTTCAAGGACGAGCTGTTGCCATTCATGTCGGAGAGCAGCCTGAACCCATGGAATGGTATTTCTTCCATAGGACTCTTTGCTCCTGCCAATGCACAGACCTTTGAGCAATTCCCAGAGGATGAATCATCCAAGAAAAAAAAGAAGAAACGCAGAAGAGGCTTTAGCCTTTGATGCAAGTCATAAACTTAAAATTAGAATCGAACATGAAAGAAGAAATGTTAGAAGCCATCTACGGCACAGTTGAGAGATTGGAGCAAAAAGTCGATGAACTTTCTGCCTCACCAAAGAATACAGAGGCGGAAAGCACTCCGGTCTCTGTAAGTGTTGATACAAGCAAACTTGAAAAAGCTATTCTTGCTATGGCTGTAAAAGAAGGGGAAGCTATTGACAAATTGGTAAGATTAAGAGAGGCTATCTGTATCTTTACCGACCTTACCAAGAAAGAAGCAAGCAAAGATGAACAGCGAAGCAAACTCTTGTTTGATACCATTAATCAGGTGAAACAAGAGCTGAATGCCACATCAAAAAATGTGCAGGACAAACTTCACGCAATAGGTTACACGCCTCAAAAGAAGGTTGTCACCCACCGCTTTGAGCCAACTTCAAAGTATGTTCTTCTTTTCATAGTTGGCATGGCTCTATCACTTGTCATATCCATTTGGGGCAATTTCACCCAATGGCGAGAGCACCAAGATTGGGAGGAGGCTGACTTGAAGTATCGGGCATTGAAGATGGTTCTTCCATCTGACGACCCCAATGTTCGATACATCGAAAAGAACTTCTCTGTATGCCCTAATAAAGAAGTTATTGAGAATGTGAGAGCTCATGTAAATACTTACGAGGACTCAATTCGCTACCATAACGAAATGATACAGATGGCAGCAATTAAAGATAGCATGGCTAATAGCCTATTTAAAGAGGCGAATGAAATTAAAAAGAAAATTAATAAGAAATAATAGACAACGGTCATCGGCTACAAGCGCATCCTTCGCTTCGATAAAGTAAAGACGAACGGTCTCCGTATCGTGTTTGATAGTGCAAGAACTTGTCCATGCATCAGCAACATAGCAGAATACTGACTTTTCATTAACTCTCAACTGTTCATTCGTGTCCGTGATGCCACTTGCTTGACATTGCGGACACTTTTTCTTTTATGGTAGCTATGAAGAGGAAATTGATAATTATAGCAGTTTTGGTTATCTCACTTGTTGCATCTTATATCTTATGTGAAACGAAACAAAATGATGCCGATATTGATCCTGTTAAAGTCGAAGAATATACGGCAGTCTTAGAAAACAGTGTTGACTTGGATTCCATTGCAGGAACATATTGCGGTGTATTACCATCAAATGTGGAAACAAAACTCACGTTAAATGCTTATGGCACCTATTTGTTGGCACGGATATTCAAAGAAAAGCAGAACGAACAGGAAAAGTGCGGTTCCGCATACGGTGGTGTGGGAGGTCGGTAAATGTGAAAATAGGAGGCAAATGCCTTTTATAATTAGCATTTACCTCCTACCCGATTTTTGAAGTCTACACTAAAATAACAATTTGATTGCTTTTAGTTTTTATATTTTTGTATGAGACCTATTATGATTACGATTGAAATTATAAATATGATAGCATATAATCGATTCGTGAAATCATTTTTATAATTGAAAATTTCATCATTTTTATTCTTAGGACATTTTATGCCATGTAATAATCTCTGAAAATCCACATCACGCCTTTTGATTATTTTATAAAACAAAAATCTCAAAGAAACGCCAAGATATAGTATCAAAAGATTTCTCAACAATAATTCTTTCATACTTTTATTCTTTATCTTCTGGTTTCAAAAAGTCTATAGCATCAAACATGACCTCTCCCGAACCGACAGTACTATTAATTTCATCAATTCCGGAATTAATTCCTCTATTTATAGTTCCTCGTGTGGATGGTTTAAGCCTACTTAATGTCCCCTTAAATGTTTTGGAAAACTGTGCAGCATTCATTTTTTTTAGGACACTTAACCCTTTTTCGGCTTTCGAGAATGGTATGAAATCTGAAATTACCCCAGGAATAGCATCTATTTGGTTGTAATTTGGCGTTCCATCCAAATTGCCAAAATTAGCACCTGTAAAAGGATTTTTCCATTCTTCCCTTTCTAACAATCCAAAGTCAAAAGCTTGGAAACAAACATACCAATCATTCAAAGTACCATAGGCTAATTGGACGAAGAAATTATCAGATGCTGACATTTTCTCCCAAAAAGATAATTCACGAGAAGACAGATACTGATTATTATTAATGACAGTGCTTCCTGCTGGAGTTGTGAATTGTCCTGCAATGTATTCGCCTGTGTAACTATCTTTTACATGACCTCCAACTTCCAAATCATAACTTGAGTTCAACTTATAAATGCAACTTTTTGGGTGCGGATAATAAGCAATAAAAA
>OGXL01000750.1_pt1 | contig 28597 bp, 25 predicted proteins | sample 1576311 | NCBI WGS metagenome assembly OGXL01 (sample SAMEA3541564, study PRJEB24748) | human gut metagenome | biome: human gut; feature: human-associated habitat; material: faeces | place: China | collected 2012 | reverse complement strand
ATTATCCACCAGCATACCCATGGCGATAATAAATGCCGCCAAAGAAGGCGGCGAGGGCCGGACCGGATCGTCCGGCGCTCCGGGGTCTCCGGGCGATCCGGGACCTGCCGGGATGCCCGGACCGGACGCGGCGCCGGCGCCCCCGGTCTCGCCGCAGTCGCCGTCGGGCCCGGTCCTGGCCTGACTTATCGATGCGTTGCCGGGTGGCGTCCCCGTATGGGCGGGGATCGCGCCCGGCCCTTTTTTCTTGTTTGATCGGAGGTTGCTGATGGTGGATGCCGACGGCAGGGACGGCGGGGCGAGGGTGCCCACGGCGGCGTTCAGCCGCCTGTCGGCCACGAATGTCTTGTTCGGGTGGACATGGCCGCAGATCGGCGTGGGCCTGGCCGGCCTGGTCATGGTCGTGGGCGGCGCGGCGGCGGGCATGGTGCTGCCGTTGATGCTCGCGGGCGGCGTGGTCATGGCGTACGGGCTGATCCGTTACGAGGGGTTGAGCCTGATGGCGTGGACGTACGTGTGGCTGGCGTGGCGGCGGCGTGTGCGCGACGGGTCGACCCGATGGTCGGCGAGCCCGCTCGCCTCGGGCCGGCCGGCGGGCGTGCTGGGCGTGTGGGGCCAGGTCGGGTCCCGGGCCCAGGTGGTCGAGGGGTCCGGCGTGGAGGTGGTCGGCACCCCGTTCCATGGCGCCTGCTACCTGTTCGACCCGGAACGCCGGCGGGCGACCGCGGTGCTCGCGTTGAAGGTCGAGGAGTGGACGTTGAGCACGGATGCGTCGAAATCGTCGCGCGCGGCCGCCTTGAACGATCTGACCGCCCGTCTGGCGGACACGCCGGGAGTGGTCGAGCTCAAGGAGACCGCGCTCCTGCTGCCGGGAGCCGCGCCCGCGCCGGATCTGCCCGACGATGGCGGGTCGCCGGAGTGGATGCGCCGCGACATGGCGGAATTGTGGGCCCTGCCGGAGGTCATGACCCCGTTGGCGAACGTGAGCTACGTGTCCGTGACCTGCGACGTGGACCGGCTCAAGGGCGTGGACCGCGCCCGGGGCCGGCTCACGGAACGCGATCGGGTCGGGGTCGCGTTGGGCGACCTGGTGAAGATGACCGTCGCCCCGGCCCTGGTCGAATGCGGGGCGCGTCCCGGTTCGGTGCGCTGGTGCGGACTGGACGACCTGCGCACGCTGATCCGGTCGGTTTCGGATCCGGCCGGCAACGCGGACCGTCCTCCGGTCACCCGCGACGAGCCGACGCTGGGCTGGTGCGAGGAGAGCCTCGACGGGGAGAGCGTGACCCTGGAATCGTGCGTGGCGCGCACCTGGTGGGTGACCCAGTGGCCCGACCGGCCCGTGCCGGCGGGCTGGACGCGCGACATCCTGCAGGGCGGCAGGATGATCGCCCTGACCCATATCTGGAGGCCCATGAGCATGGAGAAAAGCGAGAAGGACCTGCGTGACCGCGAGTCCAGCATCCTGCAGCGCGACACGTTGCAGAACCAGCGGAAACTGTCGCGCGACGAACGCCGTGAGCGCCGCGAGCAGCGGCAGCGAGAGGCGGAGCAGGACGCGAACTGGCCCGACACCGACCATCAGGGGTATATCGCCCTGTTCGCCCCGGACCGCGACATGCTGGCCGTGTTCGAACGCGACCTGCGCGTGCGCGTCGGCAAGTACCATCTGCGCCTGTCCGGACTGCGCGGCCAGCAGCGGCAGGCGTTGACCGCGGTCCTGCCGCTGGGGTTGTGACCATGGGCGCGCACGGCCAGGAGGACTGGTTCGACGAGGTCATGCCCGGGTTGGACGCCGTGCGGCCTGGTGGGAAACGGCGATTCCCATGGCCCGGCCGGCATGGGAAGGACGACGGGGACGAGGCCGAGGCCCGCACCAGGCCCCGTATCGGGGTGCGTGTGGGCGTGGCGACGGTGATCGTCACGGGTCTCATGGTCGGGGCCGGGCTGACTGCGGGCATGGTCTCCGCGAACCGGCGCGAACGGCTGGCCGACGCGTCGGCGGCGTGCGAACGATCCGCCCGGGCATGGTCCGCGGGATCGGCCGAATGGGGCCGTGACCGCGACCGGATCATGGGATCGGTCGACCTCGACGCGCTGCGCGCCACGGACCCCGATATGGCGGGCACCCTCGAACGGCTTTCCTCCGACCCCGTCACGCCGGCCGGCTGCACGGCCGGAGGCGACACGGCAACGCTCGACGCGGACGCGAAACGCATCTCCAAGGCCGCCGACATGCTCGCGAAACGGTCGGAACGGCTGGAAAAGGCCGTGGCGAAGGCCGGACAGACGGTCGGCGACGCCGAATCGTCACGGGCCAGGAGCCGGCTCGAACGGGCCGTGGCCGACGCGCGGGGCCTGCTGGCGGGGAGCACGGCGGACCAGTACAAGGTGCCGTACCTGTACCGTCGGCTCGAACAGCTCACGGAACAGGCGGCGGGGCTGCTCGACGACGGGTCCGCGTCCCCGGAGGACATGGACCGGCTCTCCCAGGGCATCGACTCCATGGTCGCCTCGCTCGCCTCCGGCACGCGATGACGGGCCGCCATACGGTTATCGGCCCGGCGCACACGTGTACGGACAAACGGATCAGGAAACAGGAAGGAATCGGTCATGCCGTGTCAGTCAGAGCGTTCCGGACTCATCGAACGCGCCATCCTCGCGCGATCAATGGGGGCGGGCCGATGATGCACCTCATACTCGTGATCGCCGTCGTCATCATTCTCGCCGCGTCCTGTCTGCTGACGTTCGCCCTGTGCCGCGCGGCCACGCGCCGCGACATGCTTGAGGCCCGTTGGCGTGAGGAGTCGGCCGGTTCCGTGGGTGAGGAGAGCCATGAGAGCGCATGAAACGCTTGAGTGTGCCGGGCGTCAGGGCGGCTTCCCGGCCCGTGGTTCCGCTTCGGGCCTGTTGGCGGCCTGCCCGTCGGACGGCAGCCACGACTTCTACCTGTCGATGATGCTCGACGTTCCCGTGCCGCGCGTGCCCATGCTGCGCGCACGTCTGCAAGACTCCCGCCGAGGGGCGCAACGCGCATCCGACGTACAGGAAGCTGGCCGCGTGGTGCAAGTGCAGCGTGGGCACGGTCAAACGCCACTTGTCATGGCTGGAAGGGGGACGTGTGGTGATGGAGCAGCGGTTCCGTCTGCGTGACGGCTCGCCGGTCATGCCGCGCTGGCGCCGTTGACGATATAGGAGCCCTTCGTGGGTGTCGGCGTCGGCGATCATGTGCTTTTTCCGTTCAGGGAGGTTTCGTATGGCTGACAATCCTGCCGGGGTCCGTGCCGGCAAGGCCGGGGGTCCGCATGGGTTGCGGGTCCTGTCCCCGGCCGATCCGGGGTATGTGGAGTGGTGCCGGTCCGGCATGCCCCAGAGGATCCGTCTGCTCAAGCTCGCCGCCGAGAAACGCCGCCGGATCGAGCAGGGCGTGATCTGTCCGAAATGCCATAGGCGCCGGGTCCGTGCCGGCGACACGTTGTGCGCCCAGTGCCGTCACTTGGAGGATCTGCCCCGCTGCCGGGAATGCGGGAGGCGGACGAGCCGTCCCGTGGACGGGTTGTGCGCCCGATGCCTGAAACTGGTCCGGGAACAGGCCAGGCCGATGTGCCCGAAATGCGGCAGGTGCCGGTGCCTCGAGGGCGGGGACATGTGCGGCAGGTGCCGGGCGCACCGTGTGTTGCCATCCTGTTCTCGTTGCGGCGCGCCGCGGCGGAAGGGCTCGCCGGACGGGTTGTGCGGCCGATGCCGGCAGCTCCTTTCGGGGAAGGCGAGGACATGAACCTGGCGGACGTGGCCTTGGAGGCCCTGTACTTGCTGGGTGTACTGATGTGCTGCGCGCTCCTGTCACGTGAGGAGGGCTCGCGCGAGGGCCTGGGTTCGCGTCGCGCCCGCCTGTTCATGCTGGCGTTGGCGGTGGAGGCGATGCAGGCGGGGTTGGGTTCGCTCGCGTTCCGGGAGCCGTGGGGCGCGCCGTTCGCGCCCTGGCAGGCGTTCGACCTGACAGGAGCGGTACTGGCGGACCTGTTCCTCGCACGGGCCCTGCTGCGCGGCGACGGCGGGGCTCCCGGCCCGGACTACCGGTGACGCGTACCGCCGGTCATTCCTCCCGTCCGCGTTCGTGTTCCACCTCGAAGCGGATCTTGAGCCGCGTACGGCCGCGGCGGGCATGGCGCGCGGCGCGGCTTCGCCCGCCGCCGTTTTCCCGGAGGCCGTGGCGGGTGTGGCGTCCCCACGCATGAACGTGGGCCAAGAGTTTTCTCGCGGCCGCCATGACGCGCAGGAGCGACAGCGCCACGAGGCAGCCGATGGCGAGCAGCGCCACCAGGTCGCGGTTCCGGGCGGCGGGCAGGTTCTGGATGATTTCGAGGAGGTCGAGCATGGCCTCGATGGTGTTTGCGATGTATTCCATGTGCCGCTGTATGCGTCCGACGCCCCTGCTCATGTTCACGTCCGATTCCCGGTCCGATGACGGCCGAGAACGTTATGGTCGTCCACCCGCCGAAATCGGTGCCGCCGCGGGTGATCGCGCCATGAGGAAGGAACATCCTGAATGATTGGCCATATTGGATCGGAGTGCGGGAGGAAGGCCCTGGACTTTCTGGCCGTCGGGCGGTCCCGCCTCACTGCATGTCGGCTGCGCGGCCGGCGGGCTGCATCGTCCGGCTCACACTGGACCAGAACCGGACATGCCGTCGAAACCCCTATAATTGTCATGTCGTCAGAACAAGCCCGGAGAAGGATATGCCATCAATGCTTACAGTCGCGGAGACGGGGAGCTTGTCCGTTCCTCTCGTCTCCAACCACGATGTGGCTTCGCCGTTGAGATATCCCGGCGGCAAAAGCGTGCTGTCCGGGTACGTCGCCTCGCTTATCGATGTTCTCGGCATTCGTGACGTCACGTATGTCGAACCCTATGCCGGGGGTGCCGGTGTCGCTCTGCGTCTGTTGAAGGACCACAAAGTATCGAAGGTAGTTATCAACGACTACGATCCCGACGTGTTCGCGTTCTGGAACAGCGCTGTCAATGATTCGGCTTCGTTCCTGGAACGATTCGACCGGGCGGAACCCACTATCGAGGAATGGCATAGGCAGAAACGCATCATCGCGGACCCTGCCAGCGAGCTGGACAGGGGGTTCGCGTTCTTCTTCCTCAACAGAACCAACAGATCCGGCGTGCTGAACGGCGGCGTGATCGGAGGATTGAAACAGAACGGTAGATACAAGGTTTCGGCGCGGTACAACAAGGCCTCGCTAAGACGAAAACTTGAATTTCTCAGGGAACACGCCGACTCCATCGAGGTCAGAAACGAGGATGGCAGGGCCGTGGTCGAACGATTCGTCGGATTCCCTGAGGCGTTCATCTATGCGGATCCGCCTTACGTGGAGAAAGGCGGCAGCCTGTATATGAACGCCTTGGACAATGAGAGGCACAGGGAGCTCGGAAATCTGCTGAACAATCATGCCGACTCCCATTGGATGCTCACCTATGACGATACGGCGTTGATACGCGAGCTGTACGGGGAACGGTACGGTGGCCTGTTTCCTTTGCAATACAGCGCCTCCGCCCGGCGCACCGCGAACGAGCTGATGATCTTTTCCGATACACTGGGCAAGGCCGCAGCCCACATGCACTGACGCGAAGGAGAGGACATGGCGAATCCGTTCGGGGAAAAGAATATCGGCCCATGGGAGGGCCAGCAGGTGGAGTACATTCCGCTGGATGATCTGGTCCTGTGGACGGAGAATCCCCGCGATCCGCTGGATGGCGATTACACGAACGACGATGTCATCCGTCGCGCAACCGACGGACGCAACGAGAAGCAATGGCAGTTGTCCAAGCTGTCGAAAGAGATGGGCGACAGATTCGATTTGAGCGAACTGCCCACGGTATGCAGAATCGATGACGGACCGAAGTACAGGGTATACGACGGCAACAGGCGTGTCATTCTGGCGATGCTCCGCAAGGCCGGTCTCACTACTGAGGGCCAGCAACAACTGGTGCCTCCGGATTTCCCAGACCCCATCCCATGCAACGTGTGCGACGAAGAGACCGCGCTGGAGAATGTGGAACGCAAGCACAGAGGTAACGGGAGCTGGAAGCAGTACGAGCGGGACCGTTTCATGTTCGACTACAGGGGAGGCCCGAAAACCGTTCTCATACGGTTGGAGGAGCTCATCAAGGCGGTGACGAAATGGCCCGCCCTGAACATGAGATACGTCGAAGATGACGTCTTCAACAAAAAGCATCTCGAGGAGATGGGTCTTCTTCCCGACGAGCCGGACTTCGGGGTTCCTCTGGAGCTGCTGGAGGAGCTCGTGGAAGCCGTCGCCGACAAACTGGATAATGAGCTGAACACGCGCAACGCGCGAAACGACCCCGCCAGCGTCCTACCGGGCGAACTCATAGACCGTATCAGAGAAGCACGGCACCGCCGACCGGCGGGCGAAAAGGCCGACGGACGGGAAAGGGAACTTCCCTCCGACAATTCCGAGCCTCCATCGCAATCCCATGGTGGTCCTGGCCGGGATGATGTGCTTCGCCCCGATACGTCCGGGACACTCCCCCACACCGATGCATCCGCCAGGAGGCGAAGGGGACGCACCCGTCAGGTCAAGCCGGCATCCATTCCCGTGTTCGGGAACCCTTCGGGTCTACGGCTGCAGACGGGAGACGTCAACAACATGTATCGCACTTTGGAGGAACTGTGGAACATGTATGCGCGCGGAGGCATGCGGAATGCCGCCGCGTTCGTGCCGATCTTTCGCATGGGGCTGCGTCTGCTGATCGATACGGCCGCCATGGAACGATGCGGCGGATTGGACAGATATGTGGGCGAGTATGCCGGGGAAGCGAAAAAACGTCTCAGGCAGGCGGCAAACAGCGCTGATCTCGTTACCTTTATGCGCAACCAGGCGGTGTCGCCGGAAAATCTGCTCCGACTGCTTCAGAACGGCGCACATGCGTATACTTCGACCGGGAACAAGGAACAAGCCCTAGCCATGAGTATCCTGATCGGGGAAATGCTTTCGATCAGCCACGGACGTCCATGATTCGGGGGAACGGCGTTTCATGGGACACAAGACTGTGGCAGCCATTTACCAGCAAATCGCCGTGACGGGCTGATGCTTCTCTATAAACCGGGTCGCGCGTTCACGGACGGTCCGGAATCCGGCCATCGCGCACAGAGTTTTTCACTCCTCATCAAGCCGATACGGGGCACGTTCGGCGTGCATCATGGCATGAGACGTCACACTCTCATGGGACGGGAAAGAATTTCCGGCTGTCGGAGGACAATCGTGTTCGTATCGGCTTTCCACATGAGAAGGGGGAAACATGGAACATGGGGATGACGGTCGTTCGCGGGATGATGTCATGGACGGCCCCGCATTGCCGCCGGATGAGCCTGGGCGGATACTCGATCCGTTCAGGAAGGCCTTCGCCTGGGCACGCGTGCGTCTGAACCTGTCGGGAGAGCTTTTCGGCACACCGCAGTGTCCTGTCGCGCGGATCCTCACACCCGTCCTGACCGTTCTGGGAGCTTCGATCCTCGTGTGCGATCTGTTCGAGAGCCCATGGAGGGAGGTCCTGGCCTTCGCCGCCTTGGCGGCCGCCTTGTTTTCCGTGGGATACAGGCCTCATCCGCTCGACGCGTTGAGGAGGCCCGGCAAGCCCATGCGGTGGTTCCTCTGTCTCGGATGCGTCCTCGTCCTGCCGGTTGTGACCTTCTATATATCGGCACTGCTGGTTTCCCTCATACCCGACACGTCGGAGAACGCGGGTATCGCCGCGACGGACACGTTCGGCGAGTATGTGGTCATGTTCATCCAGATCATGGGCGAGGCGTGCCTGTCGATTCTTCTGTTCGCGCTGCTGTATAAGGCCCTCAATCGGGCATGGGGCCGGTCGGATCCATGGGTCCGTTCCCTCGTCGCGTGGCTGGTTTCGGCCTTTCTGTTCGGCATGCTGCATCTGCCTACGTATAGATGGAATTATCTGCAATGCTTGGTCATCTTCTTCTCGCTGTTCCTGGGATTCGCCGCGTTCGTCGCGACGCGCAGCTGGACGATTCTGTTCCTTTCCCATTTCCTGTACGACCTGCTCAGCAGGCCCATGGTGCTGAATGCGTGCCGACACGCCGCCCTTCTGTGGCTCCTGGTCGCCGCGGCTTGCGTGTACTGGCATTTCGGGAAGGGGAGCGCCAGCCGTCCGGCTTCCCCTCCCGCTCCCCCGATATCGGCGGATTGTCGGGTGGATGGCATGCCGGCCGGCGGGATCGCCGGCCGTGGCATAGGATGTGTTCATGCGGACCGTTCCCCTCTCCCGGAAGGGGTGCCGGCGGTTGGTCCGATGACGGGAAAGGAACGAGGATGAGCGAAGAGGACAAGGTGCCGTCCCCGGACGGCGTGGGCGTGGTGCCCGAACCCGAGCCCGAAACGGTTCGCAGGCGTCCGAAGTGGCTGGCGCCCGCGGCCGTGGGTTGCGTGCTGGCGCTGCTCGCCGTGGGCGGTGTGGCCGGCTACCGTATGTGGTCGGCGCGCGAACTGGCCGAGGCGAAGGAGGCTTGCGCCGTGGCGGCCGACGGGGCGCGTGGCGCGGCGAACGACTACAACGCGGTCGTCAACGGCCAGGCCGCCGACGCCTCGGCGGTCACCGTCGACCAGGTGAAGGACGCGAGGACCGTGGACGCGCTGGCCAAGGCGTTGAAGACCACGGCTCCCGAATACGAGGGGTGCTTGGCCGGTTCCAAGGCCGGTTTGGACGAGGCGACGTCGAAGCTCGACAGGCAGGCCGCCTGGTACAAGACCCATGCCGCATCGCTCGGGAAGGCCGTCAAGGCGGTGGAATCCTCGAGGCTCGACAGGACGGTCGAGGACGCGGAGAAGCTGCTCGCCGATTCGAAGGGCAGGGTCGCCGACGAGAAGACCCGTAGCATGTTGGAGCAGGCCATCAAGGACAGGGACGCGGACGCGATCGGCGAGGCCGTGAACGCGGTGGACGGGTCGGTCAAGGCCAAGGCGAAGGCCGACGCCGACGCGAAGGCCCAGGCCGAACAGGAGGCCCAGGCCGAACAGGAGGCCCAGGCGGCGGCCGACGCGGCGGCGGCCCAGGCGCAGGCGCAGCAGCAGGCCCAGTCCTATGGCGGCGGCTACTCGTACGGCGGCGGCACCGGCTACACCGGTGGAGGCTACACCGGCGGCGGCTACACGGGAGGAGGCACGTACACGCCGCCCGCGACCGGAGGCGGCAACGGTGGGGGTTCCGCCCCCAGCGGACCAATCAGCGGAGGACACGGAATCGGCACATGCACGGATGGCTGCGCATCCCTTCCTCCAATTAAGCATTAATAAAAAACTATCTATCCCGTACCGGTTATCTGGTACGGGATTTTTCATTTCTTGGTTTCTGTTTCCCTGTGTTTTTCCTGTGATATCGGTGTGGTTTCCCGGGGTGTGCGGGTGGGGGTCGTGGAGTCCGGCCTGTGGGGCCGGTTCCGTGAGGGGCGGGAGAGGCCCGTCCTGTTGATCAACACAGGGAGGAGACCCTTATGGGTTTTCGTCATGATAGGGCGTCGGCCGGGCGGAGTCATGAACCGCTCGCGCGTGGCGCGCATGGGGCGGGGCCGGCACGCACGGTGCTTGCCGGCCTGGTGGCCGTGGCCACGCTGGCCACGGGTGGACTGGTGGCGTCGACCGCGTATGCGGGCGGCGCGGGAGACAACCGTCCGGGCGGCGCGACCGGCGGCCTTCCCGCGGGCATGTTCTGGCAGTACAAGGACGACGCGTCCGGCAGCTTCGGTCCGGCCGCGAACGCGGACGGCTCGCCGCGCATCGAGTCGGTGGAGGCCGCGTACAAGCGTGCCGGCGTGAGTGTGGTGAACGACGGCGTGTACGACGGGCCGGGGGTGATCCGCGATACGTTGCGGGGCGCGTTGTCGAAGTGCGTGGCCGGGTTCCGTCAGCGTCATCCGGGCGAGGGCGACGGCGACTGCCGTGTCGTGGGCGTGGGCTCGGTCGCGGGCCAGCAGGGCGGCAGATGGGTGTACAACGGGTCCGGCGGCTATTCGGCGTCCGAGTGGTACTCGTCCTGGGACTCGCAGATCAAACCGTATAAGTATTACTACGCAGGTACGCAGGAGTATGTTACTTCCACTCCGTTTGATGATGATCCGTCGAACAGCGTGGACAAGATCGCGTATTCGAACGTGGATGCGGCCGGCGCGACGCCGAACCTGATCATCATCGTGCTGGACAAGTACCAGCCGAAGCCGCCGGAGACGCCTCCGGCCCCGCCGACGAAGAAGGTGGAGCAGGGCACGAGCGCTGATGGCATGTCGAACGAGACGGTGATCTCGACGGGCACTGGCGTGGGCGGCAAGAGGATGGTCGTCCAGGATGCGATCGATCCGAACGGCATGGCGTACAAGGTCACGGGCCAGAAGGTCACGGACACGACCACCGGCCAGGACGTGTCCGCGAAGTTCACGTTCAACACGGCGGACGGGCAGCCGGCCCCGAACGATGTGGCCACGGCCACGTGGAAGGGCGGCGACCTGCCGGAAAGGCACACATTCGAGTACCGTCTGACCATCACGGTCTCGCTGCCTTCCACGTCGAAGGTCACGGACACGCCGTCCGTCACGTGGAACGACAAGGGCACGGGCAAGGCCGACGGCCACGGGTTCCCGACCTGGCGGCCGAACCCGGACAAGAGCTGGATCCTGTACCGTGACGGCAAGTGGCAAGCCGTGGTCGATCCGGGCGAGACGAACAGGACCGGCGCGGACGACATGAAGTTCCTCGACGGGGACACGGTCGGCTCCGCGGTGAACGGCACCGTGGACCCCGGTCTGAAGGAGGCTCCCTCCAAGCTGGAGCTGACCGACGACTGGGCCGCCGCCGACTATCTGGTCGACCCGCAGGACGCGTCGAAGATCCGCGTGTTCGCGGCCGAGGCCGAGCCCGACCGCACCGACACGGTCGACGGCGCCACGGTGAAGCACTACACGCAGACCAGCGTCGCGGACATCGCGAACAAGGGCACCGACGTGACCGACATGTTCGACATCAAGGTCGAGGGCACCGTGGCGACCGCCACCGCGAAACCGGACTATTTGAAGACCCTGAAGGGCATGAGGAAGGGCCTGCAGCTGACCCTGCTCGTCCCGTTCACCGTGAACTTCGCGGACGGCAAGGGCGCGGCCCGGGTGCGCGAGGACTTCGGCAGGAAGCCGGGCGACGAGGTCACGTTCTGCACCTCGCCGGACGGCAAGGAGCTGACCAACAAGGGCAGCCAGACCGTGAACGGGCAGACCGAGCCGACCAACAAGCCGAAGATCTGCGGCTACGTGCCTCCGGTGAAGAAGGACGTGATCGCGGAATCCTCGCAGGGCGGCGGCCAGGAGAGCGTGGACGGCAAGGTCGTCCACCCGGGCCAGAAGGTCGAGTACCAGCTGACCACCGAGCCGAAGCTGCCCGCCGACCTGGCCACCATGGTCACGAGCGTGGCGTTCACGGACTCCTATGACGAGAACCTCGTGCCGGACAAGCAGACCGTCGAGATGATGGACCTGAACACCGGCAAGGTCGTGCCGAAGTCGAAGTACGCGACCAGGTGGGATGAAGGCAGGCACCTGTTCCAGCTGACCGTGAAGGACCAGTCGCTGATCGGCCAGTGGCGCGCCTCCTCCAGCCCGCGCGTCCAGATCCGCTTCGAGGGCACCGTCAGGGAGGATGCCCCCGCCGACCACAAGATCGGCAACAAGTGGGTGCTGACCCTGAACAACAGCCTGACCCCGTCGAACGAGGTGTTCAACCTGCCGCCCGTCTTCAACCCCTCGAAGAAGGACACCCAGTCCAAGGAGCAGGGCGACCCGACCGTCTCGATCGACGGCAAGACGATGCTGCTGGGCGACACCGGCCACTACACGATCGACCTCGACGCCACGCAGAAGGACCAGGCCTACAAGGTATGGCGACTAGGCCTGACGGATGATTTCGATGACGAGTACGTGAGCATCGACCCGTCGAGGATCGAGATCACGGGCGACGACGGCAAGGACTACACCAACGCATTCAACATCCAGGTGAGGGACGGCGTCGCCTACGCGTACGCGAAGACCGTGGACACCGAGATCCCCGCGACCGGCGAGACCGTGAAGGGCGACCCGCAGCCCGCGGACCTGAAGGCCTACAGCGAGAAGTCCGACAAGGACCACGACCCGTTGAAGGACCCGGCCATCGACCAGTCGCTGCTCGGCCAGCACTACGCGGTCACCCTGCCCTACACGGTGGTCAAGGTCACCGACGGCTACGTGGTGAAGAACACCGCCACCCAGATCGTCAACAACGTGAAGAAGAAGACCAACACCGTCTCCAACCCGTTGAAGACCATCAACCCGAAGAAGGACGTGACCGTGAAGGTCGGCGGCCACAGCGTCGACGGCAAGAGCGTGTATTTGAACAGCACGTTCCTCTACCAGCTGGATTCCAGCATCCTGCCCGCGGACCGCGCCTACCAGAAGATCGCGAACTGGGGCATCACCGACCAGCTCGACCCGGCGTATGACAAGGCGACCGGCCAGTGGGCCGTGTACGCGGCCCGCGACCTGTACCGGGGCGGCGAGGCCATCGCCAAGAAGGGCGAGAGAATCGCCGGCAGCGGCTTCGACAGCTCGAGGCTCGGCGGCGACATGTTCACCGCGAACATCGACCCCTCCACCGGCCTCGTGGACATCCAGGCCACCCAGGCGTACCTGGACCTCGTGTCCGCGGACGACGCGCACGAGCAGGGCTGGCGCGCCTACGTGCAGGTCACGCGAGTGAAGGTCACCGACCGCCACGAGAACGTGTTCACCGAGCACGTGAACGGCAAGGACCTGACCAGCAACATCGTGTGGACCCGCACCCCGGACCTGACCCCGAGCATCGACATCGAGAAGTGGGACAAGAAGTCCGGCTTCCCGAAGGGCGACCGCGACGACTCCAAGGACGCCCTCGCCGGCGCCAAGGACGGCACGACCATCGTGTTCACCATCAAGAACACCAGCAAGGACGATTCCGGCCACGGTGCCTGGTTCAAGGCGAGCGACCTGAAGCTTGAGGACCACACCATCGTCGGCGACGGCGAGGTGAAGGACCTCAAGTACCCGGACAACTGGTCCACGCTGGTCCTCAAGCCCGGCGACTCCGTGGAGGTGACCGGCACGCTCACCGGATTCACCAAGGACAGGCACACCGACCGCGCCAAGGTCACCGGCACCCCGTTGGTCGAATGCCCCGTGGTGGACAAGGACCCGTTCGGCGACGCCTCCGGCAAGCCGTCCACAGGCGGCGAGGCCGGCGACGGTCCCAGGCAGGTGACCGTCGGCGATCGCACGCTGTGCGAGGACACGCCAGTCGAGTCCAACACCGACGACTGGAACGGCCGCCGTTCGCTGCTGGGCGAGACCGGTTCCGCGATCCTGCCCGTCGGCGTGGGCGCGCTGCTCATGGCCGGCCTCGGCGCCGCCGTCGTGATGGTCCGCCGCCGCAAGTCGGCGCATGACGACAAGGACGCGGTCAGATAGAGTTTATAGCCCCAGCCGAAGTCTTCGGTAATGTCCTCAAAGGCGATGTCCCGCATACCCAGCGACAGCAGATACTCGTGCAGGTATACCTGTGAGGATTTAGACTGACGGTAAGAGGAGGTCGAATCTATCACTTCTGAGCGGATTCTCAGTCTTTCCCGCTCCTCTTCCCCGGCTTTCAGCAATGTGACCGGAACGGTTGCTACATGGGTAATCTCGTTCTTGAGCATTTCCGCCGTGACCATACCCACATCCTTCAACAGATTGGAATATGAGGTCTCAATTTTGGAACGGAGTCCGACAAGGAGGTTGTTTGCCCTTGCATCCTTTACTTCCCCTGTTTTGGCGTTCCAGTCTTTGGGATTGCAGTAATAACCGGTGGCAAATACGCTGCTCTTGCCGTCAATGGTGATACGGCACAGTATTGAAGTAGTTCCGTCTGTTTTGACCTTGCCACGGTTGATGTAGTATAGAATGGAAAAAGTGCTTCGCATAATCGAATTGTATTTATAGGGTTAGAGAATGAGTTTCAAATCTTTTGTCGCTTCGATATATTTGTCCATATCCTCGAAGAGTTTCTTAGGGGTTACACGAGCATACACCTGGGTGGTCCTTATATCCGCGTGCCCCAGCATCTTGCTGACAGTCTCGATAGGTACGCCGTTTTCAAGGGTCATGAGGGTCGAGAACGAGTGCCGTCCCATGTGGTAGGACAGACGCCCCTTGATACCGGCTTTCATTTTGATGCTCGTCAGACACCATTTAAGGGCCTGGTACGGGATTACGGGAAACAGTGTGCCCCGTGTATCGTCACGGTATTTTTCGATAAGGGCTACCGCTTCGGGCAGCAGCTTCACACGGCTCAACTGCCCGTTCTTCCCCCGACGGTATTTCAGCCACAATGCCCCGTTGTCGTCCCTTGACAGGTTGTCGGGAGTGATCGCTATTACATCCACATACGAAGTTCCGGCATAACAGGCGAAAAGGAACATGTCCCTGACAAGGGAGTGTTCCGGGCGGCATCCGGTAAGCTCTATATCCCGTATCTTCTCGAAATCCTCCTTGCTTAACGCTCTTGGAGCTGTTTCCTTCTGTTTGGGTAATTTGTAGTGTTCAAAATAAAATTTGTCCGAATATCCCTCCTTGAAGGCTATGCGGCAAATCTTTTTAAGGATGGCCAAATAATGGCGTACCGTCTGGACGCCCAATCCTTTTTCAATCACGACATATTCCTGAAACTCCCGGATGAACTGCTCGTTGAGCTGGCAGAAAGCAAGGTCTGATACTTTGAACCTGCTGCTGACGAAATCAGCGAGACGGCTGCGGGTATAGAGGTAGTTGGGAAGTGTACGGTGAGACACATCGATGCCTACGCGTGCCCTGACTTCCCCGATATGTCTGTCGAAGAGTTTGAGCAAGGTCATCCGCGTCCCCTTGCTGCCTTGAAAGGCTTCCTTGACTGCTGTCGCATCGAAATCGGTCTTTCGTTCCACAAGGGAGTCGAATGCGGAGTTTACAGCCAACAGCAGCTTGTCGATTTTTGCGTTGACTTCCACCGCCTCCTTGCTCTTTCCGTTCAGACGGCTTTCCCGGGGATTCCACAGTTCGGGAGTGATGGAGATCTTGCAGCTGAACTGCGCCATCGTCCGATTAACGGTGATGCGCCCCATTATCGGGGCTTTGCCCGACTTGTCCAGTCCGCTCTTTTTGAGGTAGAGCAAAACCTTGAATTTTTCTACTTTCATACGCTTATATTTTTAGTGGCAAATTTACCTGTTTTATAAGCGTTCTTCGATATGCAAAACTATGACAATCAGTGTAATATATCGCTGGTTCAAATTATTTAATCCGCTCTTCGTTACCTTATCCCTATCGGTAACAGCCCTGCTAACGATTTGGTAACCGAATATCCTCAATAAGCCTCGCTTTTTTGCTTTTCCTTTATGTGGAAGAATATAGAGAAATAGCTAATTACCAATAGATTGCGTTATGCTTTCTTTTCGTTTCCATTACTCATATTACTTCTTTCCTTCCATCTTTCCCGTCATACCTTTGCCACGACGGTTTATCTCTGCAATGGCGGTACGATTGAGGCACTTTCAAAGATACTCGGTCACAAGCATATCAGCACTACACAGATTTATGCAGTGGTAACGAACAAGATGGTTAGCTCCGATTTCCGTGCAATCTCCGCCAACCTTGCAACCATGCAGAAGAAAGTCCTTGACAAGAAACAGAAGAAGGTCAAGAAGCAGCAAACAGCCGCCTTGCGTGAAACCGCCTGATTTCTTCCGGCAAGGCAAAACGCAGCAAAGGCAGGAGTTCCGTTTGGAAGTTCCTGCCTTTGCTACATTTATCCATGCACCGCCTTCAAAAGTTAAGTAGGACTTTTCCCACGTTTGCTTTTTCGCTTCATCTGCACATAGTTTTCTTCCAGCATACGCAATATGTCCGATTGCCGATACAGCGTTTTGCCCGGCAACGCAATGAACGGGATAATCCTTTGCGCCCGGTAGTCCTGCAAAGTGCGGGTAGTGATATGCAATATCCTGCACACGTCTTCCCCGTCAGGTACACCTCGCCGTTCATTGCCGGACGGAAGTTCGCCGTCACGTTATCCACGTACTTCATACTCCGTTCCAGAGCTTCAAAGTACGCCTGTACCTCTTCCATGTCCTTTGTTATCACTTCCATCTTATTCTTCCTCTATCAGTTCCTTGCTCATTGCCGTTATAAACGCTTCCACATCTTCCAGCCTGTAATATATCTTGTGGTTGATCTGGCTGTATGCCAACAGTCCGCCGTCACGGTACGTTTGCAACGTCCGTTTGCTCACGTTCAGCTTTTCGCACACGTCCGCATTATCCAGCCAATTCATTTTCTCCGGCGGTCTGTACCGGGAACACAACTGCCGTACATGCTCGCTGAACTGGTTGAACCTACTTTTCATTTCCTCAAAGGTTTTCTTCTCGATAGTCACTATTTCCATATCTGATAATTTACTGTTTCCCGCAAATATACAGACTGTTGCGGGTGTGTCCGTGCGTTTATGTACCGCTTGTCCGTGCTTTGCTTCATGCTTGTAACTTTGTCATGCCCCATGCGGTGCAAACCTAAGCAGACGGCAACATATTTTTTTGCTGCCAGCATATTTTCCCCGTTTTTAATTGTCCGGTTCTCCGATAATCCATTCCTTTGCAACAGAACAATACATTTAACTATGGAACAACCCGTTTTTGTAGCACAATACACCTTCCTTGCCATTCCCGAAACCATCGAGGAAGAACGCCGCATTTTAGGCAAGGTCGCCCTCCGGTGCGAGTACGTGATCCGTTTCGAGGACGACGGCAAATTCTATTTCCTTCTCGAAACCCGTTCCGATTACGAAGCCCAGTTCGCCCGTTACGGCTGGTACATCGTCAGCCAGAGCGATTTCAACGAAAGGCTCACTATTGGCATGGGCTTGTACGAGAGCGGTCATTTGGCAGGTTTCATGTATTACTTGAAGTCCGGCAGCGAGGACGAAGCCCGTTTGTGGAACAGCATACTTATCTTTACTTTCTTCAAGGATTTCCGCAAAGCCTTTTTCCCGTTGGATAACCGTTTCCAAGGTTTCTTCCGTCTGGACGGGAGCCTGTGCCTTTACCTGTATGACTATTGCCCCGTCCGTCGTAACGACAAGATCACCTTCGAGGGCAAGAAGATTTCCAACCTTATTTTCAAATTCAAATCCGGGCAGGTAACAGACCTCTCCGTCAAACTCTTTTCCATCGCTATCAGTCGCATCCGTGTCATTCAGGAGAACAAGCACCGTGCCGTCCTGATACCTATTCCCGCATCCACCCGTGAAAAGAACCGCATCCGCTACCAAGAGTTTTGCCGTAAACTCTCGGCAGACATCGGAGTAGCCGACGGTTACGAAGCCATCACCCTGACCGCAGACCGTCCCCAACTCAAAGGTACGCACGGGCAGGACAAGACCGCCAACTTAGAGTTCCATCCCGAATATTTCAATGGTAAATGTTGCCTGCTAATAGACGACTTATTGACGACTGGAGAGGGATTCATTCAAACGAAGCGCAAACTGATCGAACACGGAGCGAAATTCGTAATCGGTCTGTTCCTTGCCAAGACTATCGCTTTCGAGGACGAACAGGAATAATAAACGATTGGAGATTACGGAATAACGACCTTGCGCAAGCTATCGCAAGGAACGGTTATTCCGTTTGTTGCATAAATAGGCGAGAACATTTGCACAAAAAACAGCTTACAGCAAATATTCCCCTCCATAGATTGAAATTCTGACGTGGAAACTTCGGGATGAAACGCAACCAGATATAAGTATTTGCCATTTTCTTCCCTTACAAAAGAAGTATTCTCGGAGCATAGGATTATATCTTTGGATGAAGTGTCTTCATAAGTGTTTTCATAACTGAAATCCGGTCTATCCATACCGACAAGTCGCAACAGACCACCGTTTACCGCCTTTTCAAGCCTTTTATCCGCTAAAAGTTCAATTACCCCGCTTTCATGTTCAACATCAACGTACAGACTGTCGTTTTCAATTATATTCCTCACTTTGACAAATTCTATCACAGGCAATTTTACTATTCCAAGACTAACCGGAACCGGTGTAAAAAACCACGTAACAACCAATATGAAAATAATAACGGGTATCGACAATAATAACGATGCCTTAAACTTCCGTTTAATCAGACACCCTATCATTATCAATATATTGGCAACCAGCAATAATAATATACCCATAATCATAGCTTTACAGATTTTGCAGTTAAATGTATCGCTTTATTATCCATATTACAAATGTAGCCATTTTAATTCAACCACCTTCAATTTTATTGCATTTATTCCCGCCCACCCGTAAGCGGTATAGGTCTGTCCCTGCTTCCCGTTCCCCTTCAAGCACTCCGGCAGGCTACATGCCAGAAGGGGAACGCAAAGCCGGGCAGGACAAACGGAACACATCCGTCCGTGCTGTCACCCGGAGCTTCGCCTGCCGTCGAAACTTTCCGTGCGCCATCCCGTCCGAATAAGTTCCCCTGATGTTTGTCCCGGCAGCCCCTTATTGTCTTACCCGTTTTTTCCAACCGTTATTTTCCTTTTTGGGGCTTTGCCGTGACTAACAGGATAATCCTTTGTCTGCGGAACTTTCGTCCCGTTTCCGCCACTACCTTCGCACGGCCATCCGCAAAAGCCGGATAGCTGATTGCTACGTCCGTTTACCGTAAACCGGACGAAAAGCACCTCGCCAACCCGCACAACACATTGCCACACAAGTACACTTCTTTCTAACCCGATAAATCGGCAAAAGAAGAATACTTGCGTGGCAAAGAGTTGTCTTTCCACCCCGCAATCACCAACCCGTATATTTCTTTCTTTTCCGGAAACCGGAGTTCCCGGTTCTCAAAACAAAACTTTCCCATCCTGTACCGATAAGTAATCTATCATTCATTTAATCTACTGGAAGGCTATTTTTCCCTAAGCTGATTGGAAAAACATTGACGAAGGTAGGCGGAGTCGAAAGCAAATCCGCAAAAATGCCAAATCTCCACCCTACGGGTAGTATTTACCATTTTTTCAGATGGTTGCAATTCGCCTTTTCCGTTTCAATTATTGTCAATGTTCTTCCCAATCAGCCAAGGGAAAAAATTGGGTTGGGGCGACAAGCGATGATAACAAAAACAAGTAGTAACAATTTTAATTTTTTGAGTTATGGCAGCAGATTTTTCACAAGCAGCGATTTACGTAGGTACTTACGCCAAATACAACGCAGGGTCACTTTTCGGCAAATGGTTCGACCTCTCCGATTTTGCCGACAAGGACGAATTTTTGGAAGCGTGTAAGGAACTCCACAAGGACGAGGACGACCCCGAATTTATGTTTCAAGATAGAGAAAACATACCCGAAGAACTTGTTTGCGAAAGTTGGATTTCAGATATGTTTTTCGAGTTACGGGATAAAGTGGAAGATATGGACACAAACGAGCAGGAAGCCTTTTCCGCTTGGCTTGATTACGAGAGCAGGGATTTAAGCAAAGTCGATGCGGACGACCTTGTAAGAAAATTCAATGATGAATATATCGGGAAGTATGACGAGGAAGAAGATTACGCCCGTGAAGTAATAGAACAATGTTACGAACTATCCGATTTTGTTCTCAACTATTTTGATTACGCAGCTTTCGCACGTGATTTGTTCAATGACGGTTACAAGTTCCTTGACGGTTTTGTATTCTGTGCCTAAATACTAACAAGGGCGGAGCAATTCGCCCACAACACCCAAGAACATGAAAACGATACTCATTTCAAAACTGATTTACCGCCTTATACTTTGGTCTGTGGTGATTTACTTTTTCACCACCACCGCAGGGCAGTTTTTCGCTTTACTGTTTGCCGTACTCCTGTTTTACTTCGTGGCACGGTTCATTCTCGCCCTTGTTTGGCGGTTGTTCGTGGGTATCGTGTTCGTTCTGATAATCATTCTTTTAATCTTTTAAAATATACCAATATGGAAGGAAAGAAATTCAAGCACAAATTTTTGTCATCTCTTACCTGTGAAGTCGTGGCGGAAACCCGCAAAGGGTACAAGGTTTTAGAAACCCAAGTTTTCAATGGACGGAAGAAACCCAAGACAAAGACCGCCTATTATTTCAACGTTGATTTTGACAAACAGCGTGGCGTATGGGAAGAAATAACCAAGTAATAACAATCTAAAATATACCAATATGGAAACAAATACATTGACCGAAAACGGAGTATCAACAACCAAAGGTTTGGGAGAGGAAATGTATATAAAATGCTGTTTAGGAGCGTATAGAGGAAAAATATACTACCAATATGACTACCGACATTTAAACGGTGAGTTGTTTTCTACATTGCGCCCCACATTGGAGCAATGCCGGAAAGAGCGTGACGAATGGCTGAAAAAAAGTACCGTAGCTTTTTCGGGACACCGTACCAATCGAATAGCCAAATTCACGACCGACCGCCAACGTTTTTTTATAAACGTGGCACATAACACGTGGGCAGCGATAGAGGAATTTTGCATAAAGAAAGGTTATCATACCTTTTTGTCGGGAATGGCTGACGGCTTCGACATCATTGCAGCCGAAGAAGTTTTAAGGCTCAAAAAGGAATACCCGTATATCCGTCTAAAATGCGTTATTCCGTTCAAAGGACAAGCCGACAGATATACCGAAGCGGACAGGCAGCGTTATAACAACATTTTAGCGCAAGCCGATGAAGTGATAACCCTATCCGAAACCTATTTCGAGGGCTGCTTTTTACGTCGCAACGATTACCTTTTGGAAAATTCCGCTTTTCTTATGGTCTATTACGATGCAATCGCAACCGTTGGCGGAACGTTCTACACGCTCAAACGGGCGGTAGAAAAAAAGATGAAGTTCGCAAACGTATGTTATAACCGCAAATAAGGCTCACAAGGGCGGAGCATTCCGCCCGCTACTTTCTTTCAGTGAGCCGAAGCGGTGAAAGAAAGGTAGCAAAGAAACCATTTTATCAACAGAATTTTAATCAACTAAAAAATAACAGGATTATGAAAGCAACAGTAAATCAATCAGCAGCAGAGAGAAACATTACATTGGTAGCATTGGCAAACATTCAGCCGAGCAGTTTTAACCCCCGCAAGCACTTCGATGAAGCGAACCTTTACGAACTTGCCGGAAGTATCAAGCAACAGGGAGTTTTACAGCCTATCACCGTGCGCCCCATAGCCGACACAGACCGTTACGAGATTGTTTTCGGTGAACGCAGATACCGTGCTTCCGTCATGGCGGAAATGGAAGATATACCCGCCATTGTTTCGGAACTCACGGACGAGGCAGCCGAAGAAATGGCGATAACCGAAAACTTGCAGCGCAAGGACGTGACACCTATTGAGGAAGCCAACGCCTACCAAAAACTCATAGAGAACGGACGGCACACCGTACAGACATTGGCGGTACTTTTCGGCAAGAACGAGAACTATATCCGCACCCGTCTGAAATTCACCGCCCTAATTCCCGAAATCGCCACCCTTTTGGAAACGGACGAACTGACTATCAGCGTGGCAACCGAGATTTGCCGATACGGTGAGGATATACAAAAAGAAGTGTACGAGAAACATTTGCAGGACGGTAACGCATACAACAGTTGGCGGGGGCTGAAAGCAGCCGATGTTGCCAAGCGGATAGAGAGCAATTATACCACCGATTTACGGTATTACTCCTTTGACAAGACCGAGTGCGCCACGTGCGCCCACAACACGAACAACCTGTTGTTGTTCTGTGACGGAGGGTGCGGACATTGCGCCAACCGCACGTGTCTTGCCGAAATGAACGCATCTTTCCTCATGGAAAAAGCCGTTCAAATCATGCAGCAAAACCCGAACGTTTCCCTTTGCCGTGACCGTTACACCACAAACGACACTGTAATAGAACGGTTAATCGCTTTGGGCTACGAGGTCGAAAACCTTGAAACGTACACCACTTTCCCCAACAGCCCCCAAGAACCCAAAGCCGAGAATTTTAACGACACCGAAAAGTACGAGGAAGCCCGTACCCGTTACGAACAGCAATGGGCTGACTACATGGAGAAGGAGGAAGAAATCACCCGCAAGAGCGAAGCCGGAGAAATCACCGTTTACGCCAAGATAGGGCAAAAGGAGATTGTTTTCTGCTATGTGGAGAACGTGACGGAACAGGCAGCGGACGGGACAGCCGTACAAGCACCGCTTTCACCCGTGGAGAAATTGGAGAAACAGGACGAGCGCAACAAGGAGATAGCCCTTGAAAAGACGGTTGAAGATACCAAACGGCAAATAATGGAAGCCGACATCACGGGTGGTAAATTCGGTGCGGACGAGGAAAAGATACTCTATTTCTTCATGCTATCCAATTTGCGGGAGGAGCATTTTACAGCCGTAGGCATCACCGAAGAAGGGAAACACTACCTCACGGACGAGGATAAAATGAATATTGTGGCTAATCTCACCGTCAAGATAAAAACTATCATCCGCAGGGACTATCTGATAGCCAATTTCAGAAACGCCTACGGGAAGAATACCGTTGCAAGCCTTTTGCTTGACTTCGCCCGTAAGCACATGCCCGAAGAACTCGCCACTATCGAGAACGAATATAACGAGGTGTACGAGAAACGACACCAGCGCATCGAGGAAAAGAAAGCCGTTCTTTTGGTACAGGAAAAGACAAGGGCAAAAGGGCATGAAATCACCCAAGCCGAAGAACAACAGCAACCCGAAGGGATTGCAGCCTAACCAAACAGGGAGCAAGGGCGGAGCAATCCGCCCGCTACTTTCTTTCGTGAACCGGAGCGGGAAAGAAAGATAGCAAAGAAACCGAATTGTAAACCATTTAATTTTTAAACTTATGCGAACCGTACAAAAGACCTATACACTGTTTAACATTGCGGAACTGGAGGGCGAAGCCGTGGAGAAAGCCTACACGGATTGGCTTGCCAAAGGGCAGGAATACCCGTATGCAGCTTTCAACAGCAACACGCTCGAAGCCTTCTGCAACCTCTTCCGTGTCGCCTGCACGTACTATCGTTACGACAGTCAGACCTACTGTTACCGTTTCCACACCAAATACGAGGAAAGCACGGAAGAACTTTCGGGCATCCGCTTGCGGACATTCATCTATAATAATTTCCATTACGGGCTGTACTCGGCGGTGGAGCAGTTGCAGGGGCAGATAGCCAGTGCCAAAATCCCGCTTTCCCGCATGATTTCCCCGGCTCTCTACTGGGTAATGACGGCGGATGATTTCACGCTCGACATCAACAACCCGGAAGAACCGAAAGTGCTGGTTGTCGGCAACAATCCCGACAGGCAGGGCATTTACGGTGCGGCTCTCGGTCTGTACAACTCCCGTATCGTGAAGTTAATCAACAAGAAGAAACGGCTCAAATCCGCCGTAATCATAGACGAGTTACCCACGATTTACATGCGTGGACTGGATAATTTAATTGCCACCGCCCGAAGCAACAAGGTTGCCGTCATGCTCGGCTTTCAGGATTTCAGCCAGTTAAAAAGGGACTACGGAGACAAGGAGAGTGCCGTGATCTGCAATACCGTCGGGAATGTCTTTGCAGGTCAGGTGGTTGCCGAAACCGCCAAAACCTTGTCGGAGCGTTTCGGCAAGGTCTTGCAGAAACGGCAGAACATGACAATCAACCGGAACGAAACTTCCGTTTCCATCAATACCCAGATGGATAGCCTTATCCCGGCTTCAAAAATCAGCAACTTGACACAGGGAATGTTTGTCGGGGCGGTAGCGGACAATTTCGACGAGCGCATCGAGCAGAAGATTTTCCATGCCGAGATTGTTGTGGATAACGAGCAGGTTAAGCGGGAAACCGCTCGTTACGTGAAGATACCGCAGATTATCGACTTCACCGACAAGGACGGCAACGACACCATGCAGCAGCAGATTGAACAGAACTACTACCGCATCAAGAGCGAGGTCAAGCAGATTGTCGCCGACGAAATCGAGCGCATCAAGGCTGATCCCGAACTAATGTATCTAATAAAATAATAACTATCCATTATAGTATATGGCATCCCTGAAAAACATTTAGGAATGCCATATTAAATACACACTATTTTCCATATTTTCTAAATGCGGAAATAGTTTGATAAATTCCAAATGCAATAAAAATCTTTCCAATAATAAAACAACTGTAACTCCAAACAGACACATTATTATCATTCAACAAGACCTTAAAATCGTCTAAATTAGGTAACCACAGATAACCAATGACTTCCTTCCAATAAGTGGGATTAAAAAATATCCATTGACTAAAATCGGTAGAAAATTCAATTTTATTAATTGAATACGTAAAAAGAGAATAAAACATGAATGAAACGATCAAAGTAAAAATTATGCCTCTACTCCAATCTTGTCCATAATTATTCGAATATTTATTAATCCACAATAAGAATCGTTCTTTAGAGAAAAAGGCTAATAATGTTGAGATAAAAAAAATATATAAATTATGAATAATGGATTTTATTATTGTTTTTGTCCTTAAAATAAATAACTTCTTATTTTCATAATATTCTATTTTACTTATTGTATCTTTAATAGGAGTAATTGTTTTATTAATAAATAATTTATTTAATTCTTCTGACTTATGCTTGTTATATAGATAAGTATTGGATTGCTTTTGGGCTTGTTTTTTAAGTATATTTGCTGTTTCAATATTACACAAATCAACGTAGTTGATATTTTCTTCTATTATATTTCCTGCAACATCAATTTCATCAAACTTAAATTTTCGAAAAACGGAATCTTTTAAAATAATAGTCCCATTCACTATCGAATTGAGAAACTCTATATTTCCTAATTTATAGCTGGTCTTCTTTTTTAAATCGTCATTATAGTTAGAAATTTTCAATAGACCATCTTTGTCTATTGTTATTTTGCGCAGAGACATTTTACAAGCATTAGTAACTTTCCCCATTTTAAAATCTCCGCGAACATGAATTTCATCTAATAAGATGCTATCTGCTTGTTTAATAATATCATTTGCTAATTGATTTATATCTTTTATTATATGTATATTCACTATACCTATCAAAGCATTTATTTCGCACTTACAGATTAAAAGGAATGAACAATAAACATTCATAATTAACATATTAGAATTAAAATGGCAGTTGTCGAAAAATAATAAAGGTGTATGCGTAATTCTATCTATTATTATTGGAAATTGTTCATTATTGAACGGGGTTATATATTGATATGCAAAAAAACACATGCTAAAACCAAAGTGAACACTTGATTGTATATTTTTTAGTTCAATTTTTCCTTTGAAAACAAGCCCAATGATTGAAACATCTTTTAAAAAATCAACATTCTCAAAAGTAATATTACAATTTACTTCATATAATTTACCTGTATCTTCTGTTTCTTTTTGTTCATTCGATACACAAACTATTGATTGAGGTGATATTGTTGAAATAAAATTAACTAAACTGAAATCAAAATTTATGATGCAATTCTTTAGGGTTAATGTATCATTATCCAAGGTAATGTATTTAGGAAAACTTAGCATTTTCTCAATACTATCAAACTTTCGCTTTTTTATACTCATTATTCTTTAATACAGTTGTTGGTTTATAATTAAATAGAGATATTCTTATAGAAAATAGTTATGGCAAATATAAGCAAAAAACATTTAACCATTCTGTTAAAATCAATCAAAGTATTTATTACTTATAATAATTAACAGCAGATTTTATAAGTACATTCTACATTGTGAATACGACAAACCTGCGAACTGGACGACAAGTAGCGACACCCCGCCATAAACTTGCTAATAATCAACACATTCCCCTATATATTTACGTCCGGTTTCACTGGAAACCATTAGTATTCACCATTTAAAAATTTAAGTTTATGGACGAAAGACTGGACAACAGCCAGCAGTTGATGGACATCCTTCTTGTCATGGACAAAGAAGAAAAGACCATCCAAGCCGTCAGCGGAGTGCAGGACGGCAAGTTACAAACCAAGAACCCGTTGGAGGACAACAACGACCTTCTCCGGGTGGATCGCCATGGCGATATGTTCTCCAACTTCTTTTCCAATCTCTGGAATCAGATTAAAGACCCCACCCGTTTCCATTTCTTCCGTGTCCCGGAAGAGGAAGTGCAACGGGTAGCCGCCGATTTCCAGCAGACCGTGCAAAATCCCACGCCCGAAGGACAGGCACGCATGGCACAGTACGAAGTACAGCCGCCCCAACAGACACAGCAACAGAGCCAACAGCAGGCGCAACCTGCCGCCGGGCAACAACAGCAACAGACCGATGCAGCGCAACAGCAACCACAACCGCAGGAACAGCAGCAACAGCCGCAGTACAAGTACGACGTGAACAAGATTGACTGGAAAGCCGCCGCATCCATCGGCATCAAAAGGGAGCAGCTTGAACAGAACGGCATGCTCGACCAGATGCTGAAAGGTTTCCAAACCGACAAGACAGCCCGTGTGTACTTCAATCTCGGTACTCTTTCCCACAGCAACGACAGCCAGCTTTCCTTGCGTGAGAACGCCGACGGCAAGCTCGTCATTTGCAGCCACGGCATTCTCGATCTTGACAAGATGCAGAAACAGTTTTTCGGGTACGAACTTTCCCAAAAAGACATGGACACCGTGAAGCTCTCCGGCAATATCGGGCATCCCGCCGAGGTTACCAACCGGGCGGGTGAGAAAATCCCGTCCCTTATCAGCCGTAACCTGAAAACGAACGAACTGGTGTCGTTCCCGTTGGACAAGGTGCGCGTTCCTGCCGAGAAGAACGGGCATACCTTCACCCCCGACGAAGTTGCCAAGCTGAAACAGGGCGAAGCCGTCGTCTGCCAGTTCCAGACCAAAGCGAAAGAGGGGCAGAAGCCCAAGACCTATTTAGCCCCCGTACAGTTCAGTGCCGCCCGAATGCAACTCGAACTACTTTTCGGCGAACGGGGCAAACTGGCGATGGACGAACACCGGGAAATGCAGAAGCAGACCGCCAATCAGGAAGTCCCCAAGACCTTCCGCAAGCAGGAACTCACCGAGAAGTCGCAGCTTGAACTCTCCGGTGGCGGAACGGTCAAAGTTTCCGGTCTGGTGGATAAACAAGGTAAAGCCTATCACGGCTATATCACATGGCAGCCCGGACAGAAATATCCCGCCTTCATGTTCCCGAAGGACTACAAGACCGCACTTGAAGAGGGACGTGTCAAGCCCGCAGTCGAGAACGAGGTGCAGGTGGCGGTCAATTCACAGGGTAAAACCAACGAATCCACCAAGAGCCTGAAAGAAGCCCTGCAATCTGCACAAACCCAGCCCACCGGGGAACAGAAGCAGCAGAAAGACCGCAAGGAGCAGCAGAAAGAGGATAAGAAACAGGAACAACGGCAGGAGCAGAAGCAGGACAAGCCCAAGCAGCGCAAGGGCGTCCGCCGTTAATCCTTTTCCCATTTTTATTACGATTCAGTTGTCCCGCCCCCAAGTGACGGGACACTTTTTGTCAAACCATTAAAAATTGAACATTTATGATTACAGCAATTATCGCCGAGAAACCTTCCGTGGCGAAGGATATAGCAAACGTGTTGGGAGTTCGTGAACGTCACGATGGCTACCTCTCAGGCAACGACTACCTCGTTACCTGGGCGTTCGGCCATCTTGTACAGTTGGCTATGCCGGACGCTTACGGTTACACGGGCTTCCGCCGGGAAAACCTGCCCATCATCCCGCAGGAATTTAAGTTCATTCCCCGCCAGATACAGGAAGGCAAAGAGTACAAATCCGATCCCGGCGTACTCAAACAGCTAAAGGTGATCCGGGAAGTTTTCGCCCAGTCTGACCGGATCATCGTGGCGACTGATGCAGGTCGTGAAGGAGAAGGGATCTTCCGTTATATTTACAATTACCTCGGTTGCCTGTAATTTGACCGGTTGGTCAGGTTGACGTACAGCGCCCCTTCATACGCATAGGAAATGGTCTCCATACGGTTGTACCTCCTCACAGAATGTTGAAAAACCGTTTGCCGTTTTCCAGGGTGGCCCGGAGGACTTCTCCGGTCTCCAGCCCCTTGAGCTGGGCCACACGGGCGGCGGTCAGGGGGAGGAAGGAAGAGTCGCACCGCTCCCCCCGGTGGGGCTCGGGCGCCATGTAGGGGGCGTCGGTCTCCAGCATGAGCCGGTCCAGCGGGACCCAGCGCACCACCTCCGGAGCCCGCCTGGCGTTGGAGAAGGTGATGTTCCCGGTGAAGGAGAGCATCCAGCCCCGGTCCACCGCCACCTTGGCGTCCTCCAGGCTGAGGGCGCAGCAGTGGAACACGCCCCGGGCGTTGGGGTGGGAGCGGACGATATCCAGGCAGTCCTTGTGGGCGTCCCGGTCGTGGACGATGGCAGGCAGGTCCAGCTCCTCCGCCAGGGAGAGCTGGGCGTCGAAGAAGTCCCGGGAGAAGGCCCGGGCCTCGGGGGTCTTGACCCAGTAGTAGTCCAGG
>OGXL01000749.1_pt1 | contig 28598 bp, 19 predicted proteins | sample 1576311 | NCBI WGS metagenome assembly OGXL01 (sample SAMEA3541564, study PRJEB24748) | human gut metagenome | biome: human gut; feature: human-associated habitat; material: faeces | place: China | collected 2012 | reverse complement strand
TACTTTCAGCTACTGATGCGGCAGAGATTCCCGAATTTACAGGATTGAACCGCACGTTCCGGTCCAGCACAGCGCCCAGGATATCTCCGTCTGAGAAGAGGATGGCCGCAGGGCCGTCCCAGGGCTCCATCATGGTGGCGTAGTAGTGGTAGAAATCTTTTTTCTTCTCATCCATGTACCGGTCATGCCTCCAGGGCTCCGGGATGGTGATCATGACGGCCAGGGGAAGGTCCATACCGTTCATGTAGAGGAACTCCAGGGTGTTGTCCAGCATGGCGGAGTCAGAGCCGCTGCTGCCGATGACCGGGAGTACCTTGTCGATGTCGTCTGAGATGACAGAAGAGTGCATGGTCTCCTCCCTGGCCAGCATGCGGTCCGCGTTGCCCCGGATGGTGTTGATCTCTCCGTTGTGGAGGATCAGGCGGTTGGGGTGAGCCCTCTCCCAGCTGGGTGTCGTGTTGGTGGAGAAGCGGGAGTGGACCATGGCGATGGCCGTGCGATAGTCCGTATCCTGCAGGTCGTCGTAGAACCGGCGGAGCTGTCCCACAAGGAACATGCCCTTGTACACGATGGTGCGGGAGGAGAGGGAGGCCACGTAGGTGTCCTCGCAGCTCTGCTCGAACTCTCTTCTGGCGATGTAGAGACGGCGGTCAAAGTCGATGCCTTTCGGGCAGTCCGCCGGCCTCTCCACAAAGCACTGCATGATGTAGGGCATGCGCTCTCTGGCGTAGTCTCCCAGTATCTCCGGGTGGACCGGCACCTTTCTCCAGCCAAGCAGTCTAAGGCCGCTTTTTTCTAAAATGACCTCAAACATTTTCCGGGAAAAATTCCTCTTCAGTGTGTCCTGGGGAAAGAAGAACATGCCTACGCCATAATCCCTCTCATCTCCCAGGGAAATGCCTGCCTGTGCGGCGGCTTTGGAAAAAAAGGAGTGGGAAATCTGCGTCAGGATTCCCACTCCGTCACCAACCTGTCCAGTGGCGTCTTTGCCTGCGCGGTGTTCCAGTTTTTCTACAATCGTAAGGGCGTCGTCCAGAATTTTGTATTCCTTTACGCCGTCGATACTGACAACAGCTCCGATGCCGCAGGCATCGTGCTCAAAACTGCTCTGATATAAAGTTTGATTTTCCTGGTTCATATAGAAAACTCCTTTCGTGTTGCGGCGCTTTTGTCTAAACGCCGCTTGCTCCGTAGTTGGAGAGTACTCTTGCGGAAGGATCATCCACATCGCAGCCTTCCCACTCTTTGTTGGGCATCCAGAAGTCCGTGATCATCTCAGACTGTCCGGGATAGTACTTCTCAAAGATCTCCCGGTACAGGAGGGACTCCTTTGTGAAGGGAGCTGCATGTGTATATTGTTTCCGTTTTTCTTCAAATTCTTCATCGGAATAGCAGCCCTCTGCGTATTCCTTCAGATAGTCCACCATGGAGTGGCCCACTGCGTCGGAGAAGGCGGCCTTCTCACGCATCAGGATGTCGTGGGGGAGATAGTCGCCCTCAAAGGCATGGCGGAGAAGATATTTTCCTTTGTTGTAGATGTTCATTTTCTTAGATGGATCCACGCTCATGACGTAGGAGACAAAATCCAGGTCGCCGAAGGGAACACGTGCCTCCATGGAGTTCACGCTGATACACCGGTCAGCCCGGAGCACATCGTACATGTGGAGCTCGTGGACTCTCTTGACAGACTCTTTTTGGAAGGCCTCCGGTGAGGGGGCGAAGTCTGTATATTTGTAGCCGAAGAGCTCGTCTGAGATCTCGCCTGTCATGAGGACCCGCACATCTGTCTTCTCGTGGATGGCCCTGCAGAGAAGGTACATGCCCATGGAAGCGCGGATGGTAGTGATGTCAAATGTGCCGAGAGCTTTGATGACATCCGGCAGGGCATGAAGCACATCCTCCTTTGTGATGATGACCTCTGTGTGGTCGCTGCCGATATAGTCCGCCACTTCCTTTGCGTACTTTAAGTCAATGGCGTCCTCGCTCATGCCGATGGCAAAAGTGCGGATGGGGCGGCCAAGGATGCGGGCTGACACAGCGCACACGAGAGAGGAGTCCAGGCCTCCGCTTAAGAGGAAGCCAAGGGGAGCGTCCGCGTCCAGTCTCTTGCGGATGCCTTCCACCAGCTTGTCGTGGATGTTCCTGCAGACCTCCTCCGTGTCATCCGTACAGACAGAGGAAACCGCAGTGATATCGCGGTAGCAGATGAATTCGCCGTCCTTATAGTAATGTCCGGGCGGGAAGGGCATGATCTTATCGGTCAGTCCCACCAGGTTCTTGGCCTCGCTTGCGAAAATAGCGGCGCCGTCTTTGTCATAGCCATAGTAGAGGGGGCGGATCCCGATGGGGTCCCTTGCCGCTATGTATGATCTCGTGTCGCCGTCAAAGAGGATGAGAGCGTACTCTGCATCCAGCATGCCAAACATGTCTGTCCCGTATTCCTTGTAGAGGGGGAGAAGGATTTCGCAGTCGCTGTCACTCTTAAAGGTATAGCCTTTCTCCTCCAGCTTTTTTTTCATTTTTCTGAAGCCATATATTTCTCCGTTGCATACAAGGGTATGACCGCAAAGGGAGAAGGGCTGCATCCCTTCTCCTGTAAGTCCCATGATCGCAAGTCTGTGAAAACCGAGAAGGCCGAAGCCGGTATCGATGATCCGGCTGTCGTCCGGTCCTCTCGAGATGGTGCGGTCAAATCCCTCCTTGAATAGATCGTGATCGGCACTGGGTGAACAGTACCCCATGATTGAACACATAGATGTTACCTCCGGGATTTGATTTTTATAAACAAGGCGCTCTGCCTAGATGATGCCAAAGAGCAGCTTTCCGTAAGTCGGGAATGGCCATACAGATGTGTCTGTCATGGTCTCCAGCAGATCCACGTCGCCGCGGAGGGCGTCCATGGCCGGGATGACCATATCTCTGTAGTAGAAGGCCTCCTTCTCGAAATCGGAAATGGTTCCTGCCTCGCTGACAACCCTCTTCAATGTCTCCAGCTTCTCGTAGGCGGAAGCAGTGAGAGAGGAGATCTTCTTGACTGTGCTGTATTCATAGGATGTGTCGATCTCAGCTCCGAGAGAGCGCTTTGCGAGTACAGTATCCGTGAGTGAGTGTGCGTATCCACTGACTGCCGGGAGGATATCCCGCTCAGCCATCTCGGCCATGGTCAGGGCCTCGATGTGCAGCACCTTCACGTAATTTTCCATCATGATCTCATAGCGGGACTGCATTTCTTCCTCGCTGAACACCTTGTGGGAGGTGAACAGCTTCACGTTTTTCTCGTGGAGGAAGCAGGGCAGTGCATCCGGCGTGGTGCGCAGGTTCAGAAGACCTCTCTTTTCGGCCTCCTCAAGCCATGCGTCGTCGTAGCCGTTTCCGTTGAAGATGATCCGCTTGTGGTCCCGGATCGTATCCCGTATCAGGTCGTGGAGGGCGGTCTCGAAATCGTCCGCGCTCTCCAGGATGTCGGCGAACTGCTTCAGCTCTTCTGCCACCGCTGTGTTCAGGATCACGTTGGGGCCTGAGATGGAAGCGGAGGAGCCCAGCATACGGAACTCAAATTTATTTCCGGTAAAGGCAAAGGGTGATGTCCTGTTCCGGTCTGTGGAGTCCTTGGGGAACTTGGGAAGAACGTGTACGCCGACACGCATCAGCTCTTTTTCCTTGCCGTCATATGCCTCGTCATTTTCGATGGCTTTCAGGACCTCGGTCAGCTCATCGCCAAGGAACATGGAGATGACGGCCGGCGGCGCCTCGTTTGCCCCCAGTCTGTGGTCGTTTCCGGCTGAAGCGGCGGACAGGCGCAGGAGATCCTGGTACTCATCCACAGCCTTGATGACCGCGCAGAGGAAGAGGAGGAACTGAGCGTTCTCGGAGGGCGTTTCGCCGGGCTCAAGGAGATTGATGCCGGTGTCCGTGGAGATAGACCAGTTGTTGTGCTTGCCGCTTCCGTTGATGCCTTCAAAGGGCTTCTCGTGGAGAAGGCAGACAAGGTCGTGCTTCTTGGCGATCCGCTGCATCAGCTCCATCATCAGCTGGTTGTGGTCTGTGGCAATGTTGGTAGTGGTGAAGATGGGCGCCAGCTCGTGCTGTGCGGGAGCCACCTCGTTGTGTTCTGTCTTGGCCAGGATTCCCAGCTTCCAGAGTTCTTCATTGAGTTCCTTCATATATGCCTGGACGCGGGATTTGATGGTGCCGAAGTAGTGGTCCTCCAGTTCCTGGCCCTTGGGAGCGGATGCTCCGAAGAGGGTCCTGCCGGTGTAGATCAGGTCTTTTCTTTCCTCATAATACTTTTTATCTACCAGGAAATATTCCTGCTCCGGGCCTACCGTTGTCTTTACGGATTTTACATCCTCATTTCCGAAGAGGTGCACAACCCGGAGGGCCTGGCGGTTGATGGCCTGCATGCTCCGCAAAAGAGGCGTTTTCTTGTCGAGCGCGTGGCCGCTGTAGGAGCAGAAGGCCGTGGGAATGCACAGGACACCGTTCTTGATGAAGGCGTAGGCTGTGGGGTCCCAGGCTGTGTATCCTCTGGCCTCAAAGGTGGCCCGAAGTCCTCCCGACGGGAAGGAGGAGGCGTCCGGTTCACCCTGCACCAGCTCTTTGCCGGAAAATTCCATGATGACTTTTCCGTCCACATCCGGGCTGATGAAGCTGTCGTGCTTTTCGGCTGTTATGCCTGTCATGGGCTGGAACCAGTGGGTGTAGTGTGTGACTCCCTTTTCAATCGCCCAGTCTTTCATGGCGTTGGCGACTACGTTGGCAATATTTATGTCCAGGCTCCTTCCGTCTTTCATTGTACGCTGAAGCTGCTTGAAGGTCTCCTTTGGAAGGCGTTCCTTCATGACAGACTCATCAAAAACCATTGAACCAAATTTTTCTGCTGCTGTACTCATGACTCTCTGACTCCTTTTCATTTTAATTAGAATTAAAAAAAACGGCAATGGAGACTCCTTCGTCCCAGTGTGGCCATCCCCGGGGCGAAAGAAGCGACTCCATTGCCGCATACAAAAAGTAAAAGAAAAAACGGCGCGCAGAAAAAAAGGGTAATTTCTGCGACACCGTTGCCGTTCTTTGCCTGTAACTATACTGCCGGGGGAATGATTTGTCAAATGTTTTCTTGTATTTATTTCCGTACAATCCACAAGGACGTCCCCTCAAAAGTTGACATGGAAAAGGAAATCCGCTATATTTTTTACTGTAATGACATAGTGTGCAGGTGAAAATGCATATCCTGTGTCAGAAGAAATATGAGAGACAGAGAATATGGGCAAAGGCGTTCATCTGAAGGTAGAGAAAGTTCTCGCGTATGCGTATCTTTCTCTTTCAGAAGGCGCCTTTTTATCATATGCAGATATAAAAGGAGGATTGAATATGGATATGTATCAGTACGAAAAGGTTATGACATTCGTGGATGAGGAGGATGTGAAATTTATCCGGCTTGCCTTTTTTGACGCCTTTGGCGTGCAGAAAAATATTTCTATCATGTCCGGTCAGCTGGAGCGGGCCTTTAAGGAGGGGATCTCTTTTGACGCCTCCGCTGTGGCAGGCTTTGGCGGTGAAGTGAAGAGCGACCTCTTTCTCCACCCGGACCCGTCCACCTTTTCTATTCTTCCGTGGCGGCCTTCCACAGGCAGGGTGGCCAGGATGTACTGCGACATCCGTTACCCGGATGGAACCCTGTACGAGAAGGACAGCCGTTATATATTAAAGAAAGCCGTGGAAAAAGCAAGGGAGAAGGGGCTGAAGATCGATTTTGGAACGGAGGTGGAATTCTACCTTTTCCAGACGGATGAGAATGGAAATGCCACAAAGATCCCCTTTGACAGGGCCGGCTACATGGATGTGGCCCCGGAGGACAAAGGAGAGAATATCCGCCGGGAGATCTGCTTTACCCTCATCGACATGGGCATCGAGCCGGAGGCCTCCCACCACGAGGAAGGGCCGGGGCAGAACGAGATCGATTTCCAGTACAGCGATCCCCTCACTGCCGCAGACAATACGGCTTCCTTTAAATGGGTGGTGAGTACGGCCGCCATGGGCAACGGACTGTACGCCGACTTCTCCCCGAAACCTATCAAGGAATATGCGGGCAACGGCATGCATATCAATATGTCAGTGAGATGCGAGGATGGATCGGACTGCAATGGACAGTTTATGACAGGCATCCTGGAGCATATACGTGAGATCACCCTGTTCCTGAATCCTTCAGAGGACTCCTACCGGAGGCTGGGGGAGAAGAAAGCGCCCAAATATGTGACCTGGTCCCCGGAAAACCGCTCCCAGCTGATCCGCATCCCGGCCGTGAAGAGCGGGAAGAAGAGGATCGAGCTTCGCTCCCCTGATCCCACAGCCAATCCTTATCTCGCCTTTGCCCTTCTGATCTACGCCGGCATGGACGGCATTGAGAGAAAGCTGCCTCTCCAGAAACCGGCCAATGTCAATCTGTACACAGCAGACCACGATGTGACAGACCAGCTGAAAAAACTGCCGGAGAGCCGGGGGGAGGCCTGGGACGCGGCAGCTGCAGGCACCCTCGTGAAACGGGTGCTGCCGGAAAGCTATCTGGCTGCCTACAAGAACCCGCCTGAGACACACTGACAGATATATGGACAAAGATAAAGGAGTGGGAAGAACATGACAGCAGAAAAAGCGGCATACCGCGTACTGGTGGCTTCTGCGTCAGACAAGATGGCTTCCGTGGTGAAGGATGTGCTCCCCGGCCCTCAGTACAGAGATATCTCTTACGTGTCCACCATGGGGGATGCAAAACGGATGCTGGTCAGCCAAACTTACGATATCCTCATCATCAACACACCGCTGAAAGATGATTTCGGCATACAGGCAGCCGTTGACATAGCAGAGCAGCATGAGACAGGGATCCTGCTTCTGGTCAAGGCAGAGATGTACGAGCAGGTGTCCTCCCAGGTGGAGGACTACGGCATCGTCACCCTGGCAAGGCCCACCACGCGGCAGAGCCTTTACACATCCGTCAAAATGCTGAGCGTGGTCCAGATGAAGATCAGAAAACTGGAGAAAGAGATGCGCAGGATGAAGGAGCGGATGCAGGAACAGCAGACCATTGACCGGGCCAAATGGCTTCTCGTGGACCAGCGGAAGATGAGCGAGCCGGATGCCCACAGATATATAGAAAAAGCAGCCATGGACCGGTGCGTGAAAAAGATCCGGATCGCGGAGGAGATCCTCAGGGAGAACTGACAGCCATTTATTACCAGTGTAAAAGTTTTCCTCCTTCGCATACTAACGATAAAACGCCTCCACATGAGGGGCGGCAGTATGGAGACGATAGTATGCGAAGATATTGGTACAGACGAATTTTGATCATGATCCTTGTGTTCACCATTTCGGTGGGAGGAAGCTGGTACCTGATCGAGGAGAGCAGGGCCAGTCTGGAAAAAGAAGTAAATGCGGACACTTCCGATGAGCTTTTGATCCCCGGAGGTATGCCTGTGGGGATCTATCTGGAGACAGAGGGAGCGCTGGTGCTGGGGACAGAGAAGATCGAGGGGGAGGATGGACAGGAGTATGAGCCGGCTGAAGATCTGGTACAGGAGGGAGACTATATCATTGGCCTCGACGATGAGAAGATCTCGAACAAATCCCAGCTGGTGGAGGCAGTGGCCGCATTGGACAAAGAGGAAGTGGTGCTGAAAGTGCGCCGGGATGAGCAGGAAATCGCCATCCGCATGAAGGCGGTCCGCTGCGGCAGGGATGAGTACAAGCTGGGGATCTGGGTGCGGGATAATGCCCAGGGACTTGGCACAGTCACTTTCCTGAATGCGGACAGCCAGTTCGGGGCGCTGGGGCACGGCATCAGGGATACAGATACCGGCCAGCTTCTGGACGCCTCCGACGGTCTTCTCTACACCACCAGCATCAAGGATATTAAGAAGGGAAAAGACGGGACGCCGGGAGGCATGGAAGGCGTGATCATCTACAACAATTACAATATTCTTGGAAGTATTAATGAGAACACAGAGGACGGCATTTACGGTACGCTGGACAGAGTGGATACCCTCTTCACAGACACCCGGCCTCTGGAACCAGCCGGCGACGAAAGTGAGATACAAGAGGGGGAGGCCGTCATTCGCTGTGCGGTCAGCGGCACGGTGGAAGATTACAAGATCCGTATTACAAAAGTTGACAGGAATGCCCAGGAAGCGAACAAAAAGATCATGCTGGAAGTGACAGATGAAAAGCTGCTGGAGCTCACAGGAGGGATCGTCCAGGGAATGAGCGGCAGTCCCATTATCCAGAACGGGAAGCTGATCGGAGCGGTGACCCACGTGTTTGTGAACAGCCCGGAGGAGGGATACGGCATCTTTATCCAGGACATGTTGAAACATATCGAAAGTTAAGAAAATAGTGGGAAGGTGTCGAGATCTTCCGACCCTAAATCCTTGATTTCGCATTTTTGTAATTCTATAATTTTCCTTGACAGTTTTTCAAGAATAGATAGGAGGATTTATGGAATGGGAGAGATTCGTGTAGCAATCGCCGACGACAACGAGAGAATTCTGGAGCTGCTTGGCGAAATCGTCAGCAGTGATAAAGACCTGAGCCTTGTGGGGAAGGCGGACAACGGTGAGGATATGTGCCGGGTGATCCGGGAAAAAGAGCCGGATGTTGTCCTGCTTGATCTGATCATGCCTAAAATGGACGGACTTGGCGTGATGGACGCCGTCAACCATGACAAAACTTTGAAAAAACGCCCGTATTTTATCATAGTCACAGCTGTGGGCCAGGAGCGGATTACAGAGGACGCTTTCAACAAAGGGGCCATGTACTATGTTATGAAGCCTTTTAAGAATGAGGTGATCCTGGAGCGGATCAAGCAGGTCACCCAGAAGGGGAGGACGAGCTATATCCACGGCCTGGATGCTGCTGCCCAAAGTCCGGAGCAGGAGGAGGCCAACCTGGAGACAAGGGTGACGGATATGATCCACGAGATCGGCATTCCCGCCCATATCAAGGGGTATCACTATCTGAGGGACGCCATTATGATGGCAGTGGAAGATATGGATGTACTGAACGCCGTGACGAAAGTTCTCTATCCCACAGTGGCCAAGCATCACCAGACAACGGCCAGCCGGGTGGAGAGGGCTATACGGCATGCCATCGAGGTGGCCTGGAGCAGAGGAAAGCTGGACACTCTGGATGAACTGTTCGGATACACGGTGAGCAATGGCAAGGGAAAGCCCACAAACTCCGAGTTTATCGCGCTGATCGCAGATACACTGCGCCTGGAATATAAAAACAGATAACCCTTTTCATCTGAATAAAAATACGGTATAATAACTATATATACCTATATACCGTAAGGATGGGAGGAAAATATCATGAAACAAATACTTTTTGCAGCGTCCGAGGCCGTGCCTTTTATCAAGACAGGCGGACTGGCAGACGTAGTTGGATCTCTGCCGAAATATTTTGACAAAGAAAAATATGATGTCCGTGTCATGCTGCCGAAATATCTCTGTATTAAAGAAGAGTGGAGAAATCAGCTGCAGTACAGGACACATTTTTACATGGATCTGAACTGGCGTACAGAGTACGTGGGAATTCTCGAGCTGCAGTACGAGGGAATTACATTCTATTTTATAGATAATGAGTATTATTTCAGCGGGTGGGCGCCCTACGGCGACATGTATGCGGATATTGAGAAATTTGCCTTTTTCTCCAAGGCTGTGCTGAGCGCGCTTCCGGTGATCGGTTTCCGCCCGGATATCATCCACTGCCATGACTGGCAGACCGGACTGATCCCCATCTTTCTTGATAATTTCCGCTACGGAAACGAGTACTACCGTGGGATCAAGACCATCATGACCATCCACAACCTGAAATTCCAGGGCACCTGGGATACAAAGAGAGTGCAGGATATTACAGGCCTTCCTTCCTACTATTTTGTGCCGGACAAGCTGGAAGCATACAAGGACGCCAATTACCTAAAGGGAGGTATCGTGTATGCTGACCGCATTACAACTGTCAGCAGTACATATGCCGAGGAGATCAAGACACCGTTCTACGGGGAAAAACTGGATGGACTTATGAACGCCCGCGCAGGCAGCCTGTCCGGTATCGTGAACGGTATTGACTATGACGACTACAATCCGGAGACGGACAAACATATTGCCCGCAATTACTCTGTCAAGAATTTCAGGAAAGAAAAGGTAAAGAACAAGGTCGCTCTCCAGGAAGAGCTGAATCTCGAGCGGGACAATCATGTGATGATGATCGGTATTGTCTCCAGGCTGACAGATCAGAAAGGATTCGACCTGATCGACTGCGTGCTGGATGAGCTCTGTCAGGATGCCATCCAGATCGTGGCTCTGGGAACCGGGGAGGCAAAATACGAAAATATGTTCCGTCACTATGCGTGGAAGTATCCGGGAAAAGTTTCTGCCAACATTTACTATTCAGAGCCTATGTCCCACAAGATCTACGCGTCCTGCGACGCCTTCCTCATGCCGTCTCTCTTTGAGCCCTGCGGCCTGAGCCAGCTTATGAGCCTGCGCTACGGCACCCTGCCCATCGTCCGTGAGACCGGCGGTCTGAAGGATACGGTGGAGCCTTACAATGAGTACGAGAAGACCGGAACCGGCTTCAGCTTCAGCAATTACAATGCCCACGAGATGATGGCCACCGTCCGCTATGCGGAGCAGATCTTCTACGACCGCAAGAGAGACTGGAACAAGATTGTTGAGAGAGCCATGGAACAGGATTTTTCATGGAACCATTCTGCAAGAGAATACGAGAAGCTTTACGACGAACTATAGAATGCATGACAGGATGATTTTAAGCTGCCGCACCTGTTTATCTGGCGCGGCAGCTTCTTTATTCTGACGCACAAGAAGACAAAAACAGAAAGGACAGAACATGAGCATGATGGACGCGAGAACCAAGGAGGCGGTCCGCTATCTGGGATTTGGGAGACAGGAGGCGGACGAGGCGACGCTGGCCATGGTGGCCCGCTCCTTTGAGGAGCTGAAAACCGCCGCCTCTCCCAGGATCGTCTGGCGTATCTTTGACCTGAATCCGGAGGGGGAGGATTCCCTCAATATAGGCGGGATGAAGATCCACAGCAAAAGCCTGTGCAGGAATATGAAAGGATGCTGTCAGGCAGTAGTCCTTGGAGCGACGCTGGGAGCCGGGGTGGATCTTCTCATGCGCCGTCAGTCCCTCACTGACATGGCAGGTGCTGTGGTGACCCAGGCCTGCGCAGCTGCCATGCTGGAGGAATATCTGGACGGGAAACAGGAAGAGATCGGCCGGGAGCTGGAGCGGGAGGGGAAATACCTGCGGCCCAGATTCAGTCCCGGTTATGGTGATTTCTCCATCACCCACCAGGAGCAGATCCTGTCCATGCTGGAGGCGCCAAAAAGGATCGGCCTTTCCATGACGGAAAGCTCTATGCTGACTCCGGTAAAATCCGTCACAGCTGTGATCGGAGTATCTGCCGAGCAGGAGCCCTGCCACAGGAAAGGGTGTGAGGCATGCGAAAAGAAAGACTGTATATATCGGAGGAACGAAGGATGATACTGGAAAGACTAGGAAAAGAGCTGCTTTTTTTTGACGGCGGCATGGGGACGCTCCTGCAGGAGAAAGGGCTTCGCCCGGGAGAACTGCCGGAAGTCTGGAATCTGGAGCACACAGAGGAGATCGTGGACATACACAGGCAGTATTTTGAGGCTGGCAGCGACATTGTCCTCACCAACACCTTCGGCGCAAACGCCCTCAAATTCCACAGCGGTGACTATGATCTGGAGGATATCATCACAGCAGCTGTGGTAAGCGCCAAGGAGGGGGCTTATCTTGGGGTCCACGATGACAGGGAGGTCTATGTGGCCATGGATATAGGTCCCACAGGAAAGCTCTTAAAGCCTCTGGGAGATCTAGATTTTGAGACCGCGCTGGCAGCTTTCGGGGAGGCCGCCAGGTACGGGGAGGCCGCCGGTGCCGATCTCATCCACATCGAGACGATGAGCGACATGTATGAGATGAAAGCCGCTGTGCTGGGGGCGAAAGAGAACACCTCCCTCCCGGTCTTTGCCACCATGATCTTTGACGAGAAAGGGAAGCTCCTGACAGGCGGAGATGTGGCAGCTGCTGTCGCCATGCTGGAAGGCCTCCGGGTGGATGCTCTTGGCATCAACTGCGGACTGGGACCGGAGCAGATGCTTCCCATCCTGGAGGAGATCATGAAGTATACCTCTCTGCCGGTAATCGTCAAGCCAAATGCAGGCCTGCCCAGACAGAGAGACGGCCGCACCGTGTATGATGTTGCCCCGGAGGAATTTGCCGCTTCCATGAGGCGGATCGTGGAGATGGGGGCCTGCGCGATCGGCGGCTGCTGTGGCACTTCCCCGGCTCACATCCGGCAGATGACCGGCCTGTGCAGGGGAATGGAAGCAGGGTTGCCTGCCAGGAAGACAGATACCATTGTCTCCTCCTACGGAAGAGCGGTGGTGCTGGGTGAGAAACCGGTGATCATCGGGGAGCGCATCAACCCCACAGGGAAAAAGAAATTCCGGCAGGCGCTGAAAGACCATGACATGGATTACATTCTGAAGGAGGCTGTTGCACAGCAAGAGCAGGGAGCCCACATCCTTGACGTCAATGTGGGACTGCCGGATATTGACGAGACAGCCATGATGAAGGAAGTGATCGGGGAACTCCAGAGCATCACAAGCCTTCCCCTGCAGATCGACACAGTAGAGCCTTCTGCCATGGAAGCTGCCATGCGGATGTACAACGGCAAACCTATGATCAATTCCGTCAACGGCAAGCAGGAGTCCATGGACCAGGTCTTTCCCCTTGTGAAAAAGTACGGAGGCGTGGTGGTGGGACTGACCCTGGACGAGGCGGGGATTCCTGCAGACGCCGAAGGGAGGGCGAAGATCGCCGGAAAGATCATAGCAGAGGCTGCCAAGTACGGAATCTTGCCGAAAGATATTGTCATCGATGTGCTGGCTATGACGGTCAGCTCTGACCCGGAGGGGGCTAAAACGACCCTGGAGGCCCTCCGCCTTGTGCGGGAGAGATACGGTGTCCGCACGGTGCTGGGTGTCTCCAATATATCCTTCGGGCTTCCCTGCCGCCCGGCCATCAACGCTCATTTCTATACCATGGCTCTTCAGAGCGGCCTTACAGCCGGGATCATCAATCCCGCATCAGAGGAGATGAGGAAATCCTACTATGCCTACTGTGCTCTGATGGGCTATGACAGCAACTGCGAGGATTATATCCGGGAGTTTGGGAATGCCCGGGCAGATCAGAGTGCCTCACCTGTGGCATCCTCCCTCACGTTGAAAGATGCGATCGAGAAGGGGCTGAAAGAAGACGCTTCCGCCCTCACCAGAGAGCTGGTAAAAGAGCGGGAGCCTCTGGAGATCATCGACAGTGAGCTGATCCCGGCGCTGGACCAGGTGGGGAAGGGCTTTGAGCAGGGCACTGTCTTTCTCCCCCAGCTTCTTATGAGCGCGGATGCGGCTAAAAATGCCTTTGCTGTGCTCAGAGACAAACTGGAGGAGAGCGGCAGCTCCGCAAAGAAGAAGGAGAAGATCATTCTGGCCACAGTCAAGGGAGATATCCATGATATTGGAAAGAATATTGTGAAAGTGCTCCTTGAAAATTACAGTTTCGATGTGATCGATATGGGGAAAGACGTTCCGCCTGAGGATATTGTCAGGCGCGCACTGGACGAGGATGTGCGTCTGGTGGGTCTCTCCGCCCTTATGACCACCACTGTGGGAAGCATGGAAGAGACTATCCGCCAGCTCCGGAAGGAGAAACCGGACTGCAAAGTGATGGTTGGAGGCGCTGTGCTGAACCAGGAGTACGCGGATATGATCGGGGCGGACTTCTATGGGAAAGACGCCATGCAGTCTGTCTACTACGCCCAGCGTCTGTTTGAAAAATAGGACAGAAAATGTTTCTTATTTTATACACACTGTCTCCTTGACAGAAAATTAACATTTGGCTATAGTGGTAGTGTTAAATGACCCTTTTTGTGGGGGCAAGTTCTATTACAGGAGGAGACCGCTTTATGATGAGAGGATTGGATACAACGGTGAGGAGACTGCGCCGGAAAGTATTCGAGGAGGTTGCCAGGCTTGGATTTAAGTCCAACCCGGAGACATTGAACGATGACATGGAAGCCATTCCGTACAAAATGGTAAACGAGGACACAAAAATAAAATACAGGGAGAGTGTGTACAGAGCCAGGGCGATTGTCCGGGAGAGACTCCGACTGGCCATGGGACTGTCGCTCCGTCCGGAAAATAAACCTGTCCATCTGACGGCAGGTGTGGAGGCCAGTAATATCTCCGATAAATATTATGAGCCGCCGCTTATGCAGGTTATCCCATCTGCCTGTGAGGCCTGTGAGGAGAAGGGATATGAGGTCAGCAATATGTGTAAGGGATGTCTGGCCCACCCCTGTATGGAAGTCTGCCCCAAAGGAGCGATTTCCTTTGTGAAGGGGAAATCCTATATTGACCAGTCCAAATGTATCAAGTGCGGCAAGTGCAAATCCGTCTGTCCCTACGACGCCATCGCCAAGAAGGAGCGTCCCTGCCAGAAGGCATGCGGCGTGGGAGCTATTACGTCCGACAAGATGGGACGGGCGTATATTGACAGCGACAAGTGTGTGTCCTGCGGCATGTGCATGGTTAACTGCCCCTTTGGTGCTATCTCCGACAAATCACAGATTTTCCAGCTGGCAAGAGCACTGAAAGAAGGCGATCACATCATTGCTGAGATCGCGCCTGCGTTCTATGGACAGTTTGGCGACAATATTACTCCGAGAAATCTGAAGGCTGCCCTAATGGAGTTGGGCTTTAAAGAGGTATATGAGGTGGCATTGGGTGCGGATATCGGCGCTATCGCGGAGACTCACCACTATGTGGAGAAGGTGACAACAGGAGAGCTGCCTTTCCTTCTCACTTCCTGCTGTCCATCCTGGGCTATGCTGGCTAAAAAATTCTTCCCAGATCTGATTGATGAAGTGTCCCAGGAGCTGACTCCCATGGTGGCCACAGCCAGGACTATCAAACAGGAGCACCCGAATGCCAAAGTGGTCTTCATCGGTCCCTGTGCGGCCAAGAAGCTGGAGGCCATGAGAAGAAGCGTTCGCAGTGATGTGGATTTCGTAGTAACTTTTGAGGAGCTTCAGGCCATGTTTGACGCAAAGGATATTGATCTCAGCCAGTATGCTGCCGAGTCCTCCTTCCACAACGCCACCGGAGCAGGACGTGGTTACGCAGTGGCAGGCGGCGTGGCTGACGCCATCAAAAAATGTGTCAATACCTACTATCCGGACGTGGAGGTACATATTGAGCACGCGGAGGGACTGGCTGACTGTAAGAAGATCCTGACCCTGGCAAAGGCAGGGCGGATGAACGGCTGCCTTATCGAAGGCATGGGCTGCCCGGGCGGATGTGTGGCCGGAGCAGGAACCAATATCCCGGTTGCAAAAGCGCAGAAGAAGATCCAGGATTTCGTAAAGGCATCCTCCAAACAGGTGCCGCCCAAGGAACTGGAAGAGATCGAGCTGAAATAAGACGGATAAGAGATGAGAACGGAACAGCAGCCGCATGCGGCATAAGTCTGACAGGCCCCGGCGTTGACAAACGCCGGGGTTCTCTTTATAATTAGATGTTAGTTTGAAAAATTAGGAGGAAACTATGCAAAAATACGGTGTAAATGAATTAAGAAAAATGTTCCTTACATTTTTTGAGAGCAAGGAGCACCTTGCGATGAAGAGTTTCTCGCTTGTGCCCCACAACGATAAAAGCCTTCTTCTGATCAATTCCGGTATGGCGCCCCTGAAACCTTACTTCACAGGTCAGGAGATCCCGCCCAGAAAGAGAGTGACCACCTGCCAGAAGTGCATCCGCACAGGCGATATTGAAAATGTGGGAAAGACGGCCCGCCACGGTACATTCTTCGAGATGCTGGGCAATTTCTCCTTTGGAGACTATTTTAAGAAAGAATCCATTGCCTGGACATGGGAGTTCTTAACAGAAGTGGTAGGTCTTGACCCGGACCGCCTGTACCCTTCTGTGTATGTGGATGACGATGAGGCCTGGGAGATCTGGAACAAACAGATCGGGATTCCCGAGGAGCGCATCTTCCGTTTTGGCAAAGAAGATAACTTCTGGGAGCACGGAAGCGGACCCTGCGGTCCCTGCTCAGAAGTCTACTATGACCGGGGCGAGAAGTATGGCTGCGGAAAGCCGGACTGTACAGTAGGCTGTGAATGTGACCGGTATATGGAGATCTGGAATAATGTATTTACCCAGTTTGACAATGACGGCCAGGGCCACTATACAGAGCTGGAGCAGAAAAACATTGACACAGGAATGGGACTGGAGCGTCTTGCCTGCATCGTACAGGACGTGGACTCCATGTTTGATATAGACACCATCCGTGCTCTCCGTGAGCACGTGTGCCGCCTTGCAGGCAAAGAATATGAGAAGGATTACGCCACAGATGTCTCCATCCGTGTCATCACAGACCATATCCGTTCCGTAACCTTTATGATCTCCGACGGTATCATGCCCTCCAACAGCGGAAGAGGCTATGTGCTGCGCCGGCTTCTCCGCCGCGCCTGCCGTCATGGCCGTCTCCTCGGCATCCAGGGCGAATTCCTTGTGGAGCTGGCCCAGACCGTTATAGACGGATCCAAGGACGGATATCCGGAGCTGGATGAGAAGAAAGATTTCATCTTCAAGGTGATCACAAAGGAAGAGGAGCAGTTTAACAAGACGATCGACCAGGGACTTTCCATCCTGGAGGGCCTGCAGGCTCAGATGGAAGCGTCCGGAAGCACGGTCCTCTCCGGCGAGGAGGCTTTCCGTCTCTATGACACGTACGGCTTCCCTGTGGATCTTACAAGAGAGATCCTGGAAGAAAAGGGATTCTCCATTGACGAAGAGGGATTTGAAAAGGCAGCGAAAGCCCAGAAAGAGCGGGCGAAGGGAACCTTCGGCGAGACAAACTATATGGGCGCTGATGTGACCGTGTACGAGTCCATCGATCCTTCCGTGACCAGCACATTTGTGGGATATGACCATATAACATACAGCTCTAAGATCACAGTCCTCACTACAGAGGATGAAGTCGTGGACGCACTCTCTGACGGCGAGAAAGGCACCGTGTTTGTAGATGAGACTCCGTTCTACGCTACAAGCGGCGGCCAGGAGGCGGACAATGGCGTGATCCGCACAGAGGACGGCGTGTTCCAGGTGGAGGACACCATCAAGCTCCTGGGAGGAAAGATCGGCCATGTAGGCCATGTTGTGAGCGGTATGCTGAAAGTGGGAGACAAGGTTTCCCTGGAAGTCAATGAAGAGAAGCGTGCGCTCTCCGCAAGGAACCACAGCGCGACACACCTTCTTCAGCAGGCGCTCCGCCAGGTGCTGGGAACACATGTGGAGCAGGCGGGATCTTCTGTCAACGAATACAGACTCCGCTTTGACTTTACCCATTTCTCAGCCATGACAAAGGAAGAGCTGAAAAAGGTGGAAAACATCGTCAATCAGCAGATCATGAACTGCCTGCCGGTAAAGGCTGAGAACATGCCCATCGAGGAGGCAAAGAAGACAGGAGCGGCTGCCCTCTTTGGCGAGAAGTACGGCGACATCGTCCGGGTTGTGAGCATGGGCGATTTCTCCAAAGAGTTCTGCGGCGGAACCCATGTGGATAACACGGGTGTCATTACTGCCTTCAAGATCATTTCTGAGACAGGTGTGGCTGCCGGCGTGCGCAGGATCGAGGCCCTCACATCCAAGGGGCTTCTCCGGTACTATGATGAGCTGGAAGAGAAGCTGGAAAGGTCGGCAAAGCTCCTCAAGACAACACCGGACAAGGTGGAGGAGAGACTGTCCCACATGATCTCTGAAAACAAAGAGCTCCACAGCCAGGTTGAGAGCCTGAAGAGCCAGCTGGCCAAAGAGTCCATGGGAGATGTGACAGACCAGGTGACAGAGGTGAAGGGAATGAAGTTCCTGGCAGCCAAGGCACCAGGCGCTGACATGAACGGCCTCAGAGACCTGGGCGACCAGCTGAAGGAGAAGCTGGGAGAAGGCGTAGTTGTGCTCGCTTCTGATGCAGGCGGCAAAGTAAACCTGATGGCCACAGCCACTGACGGAGCTGTCAAAGCAGGAGCCCATGCAGGCAACCTGATCAAGACCATCGCATCCTGCGTCGGCGGAGGCGGAGGCGGCCGCCCGAATATGGCTCAGGCAGGCGGCAAGAACCCGGCTGGCATTGATGAAGCCCTGGAGAAAGCGAAAGAAGTACTGGAAAACCAGCTCTAAAACGAAAAAAATGATTGACGTCCAGGAAAAATGTGCTATAATCTAATGTAGTGCAATAAATATACCCGAACAGTCGTATGATGCACAATATAGGGCTGGAGGGGAGGTTAGGTGTGAGACTATGTCAAATGTAATCGTAAAAGAAAACGAGACGTTAGACAGCGCTTTACGCAGATTCAAAAGAAACTGTGCAAAGGCTGGAATTCAGCAGGAGATTCGTAAAAGAGAGCATTACGAGAAACCAAGCGTAAGACGTAAAAAGAAATCTGAAGCTGCTAGAAAACGCAAGTATAACTAATATGTGCAAAAAAGGGGCTGTCGGTTAATACCACATTTCGACATCTCCAGTAGCAATTAAAAGGATCCCTGCAAGGACAAGGTTTGTTAGCCTTCTACCTTGCGAGGGATCCTTTTCTCTATGAAAGATAAAATTTATTTTTGGCCGCAAAAATCCCTTGTCTGGATTTTTACAGCCACACTTTTGATCAAGCTGTTTTTTTCGTTGTTTTTCCCTCAAACTTCTTTAATTTTTCATTGAGAAAACGGCAGTATTTATTTATATTCCTTCCGATTGCAGACAACATGAATTCTTTGTACACTTTATCTGCGGAACGGTAATTAAAACGGTGGAAATTTTCGTTTTCTTTGATATCACCGAAATATCCTTCTGTATTATACAACGAAGGCTTCGAGAGGCATTTTTTGCTCCCTGAAGCCTTTTTTCATTCAATCACTGGTTTTATCCCCTGTAATTGTCTGCTTATTTTTCAATATCTTCCATAGAAATCAGTTCCTGTGATACCTCCAACTGGGAGAAACGAAGACCATGATCCTCGTACTCAAATTCTCCTCTCTGATTATCAATCGGATCGATGCGGAGCCATTTTTTCTCCGGCATAAATTCTTTTTGGATTTCAGAGTTGGCTGGCATACGGAAAATATCCAGATTACCAAAGTAATAGTTCCAACGCTCTTTCTCTCCTGCGCGCCATGCACTTCCACCAAAGGAAGGATCTGCAAATACCCATCCGTAAGGTGCTACATAAAACTGTGCCCAATCATGACATCCTGTATAATACTCTGTTGCATACAGACCTGACTGCCAACGTGCCGGAATTCCGGACATGCGGCAAAGTGTAATGAATAACAGTGCCTGTACACCACAATCACCTTTCAGGTTAATTGCACAGTATTCTGGAATACACTCAATTGTAAAATACTCTCTCATGAAAGAATACATAACTTTTGTTGTCACAAAATCATAGAATCGACGCGCCAAAATAATTGGATTCGTCTCATCACCTGCCAGCTCGTCTCTCAGCTCTCTTAAGTAAGGAGTGAATACGATATGTGGTGCCTGCTCTTCCAGACAGAAATCCGGCTGTTCTTCAGATACCTTGGCAGGATCTAACTCTACATAATTTACATGGTAGTCAAATGAATAATCTACCATAAATTCCTGATCTGCTTTCAGTTCAGTCTCAAAATACACTGTTCTCTGCGGTGCATCTTCAGGTGCTATATAAGTAATCTCTGGATTAGATGCATGGATCTCTACATTAGAAACCTGCTCGTATACCTTCGGAATCGGAAGATGTACACGAACCTTGCGTCCTGCCTCTTCGAATTCTTTCTTAGCTTTTATCGTTGAACGTATACGAGTGCGTACAGTTCTTCCACCATGCTCCTTCATGTAATGTATATTTCCGTTCAGCAGCTTCTGCTTCAGATTATTTTCCTTTTCATCCTCTGGATTCTCTACAATTACACGCTCAGCTAAGTCTGGACGAGTCTTAATCAGATTTTCATAGAATCGACGCTGAAAATGTACCTCTCCGTCAATATAAATCCAATCTGCTGCACTGATTTCTTTCAGATGATCTAACTCTTCTTTTTTGAAATCACGCAGATGACTAGTCATAATCTCCAATGCTTCATCATATGTAAATGGATATTCATTTCCACCCATAACACCAATGACTTCCTGTTCGATTTCCAGACGTTTTCTAAGCGCCTGTGGAATATCCTTCTCTTCCAGGAAATAACGAATCATTTTCTGGGCTCCGGCATAATCACCATAAATTTTTAATTTCAGAACGTCCTCCGGAAGCGGAATCGTCATAAAAGATAAATCTTGATACATGAGTTATACCTCCACACAAACTAATTTATATTACTGTTCGTTCTCAAAACCAATAAATCCAAATCCTGGAACTTCAGGGAGTACCAGTTTCTTTGTATCCTCTACAATCACACCACCCTTGAATGGCATATCTGTCAATGTAAAGATTGCATCCAGATCTGCACGAGTAATATTCTTTGTTGCTGCACCAAGGCTGGCTGCTGCAGTAATACCCAGATTACTCTCTTCTGCCATACATCCAAGCATAACCTCAATACCTGCTGACTCGCAGATTGCATTGATCTTAAGTGCCTCACGGATACCGCCGCACTTCATCAGCTTGATGTTAAGGTAATCAATTGCACGACGCTCTACAAGACGAAGTGCATCTTTTGAATTGAAGCAGCTCTCATCAGACATAATTGGCACGATAGAATGTTTTGTAACATACTCAAGGCCAGCAATATCATGATATGGAACCGGCTGCTCTACAAGCTCAAGATTGTATTCGTTCAGACGCTCGATCAAACGAACAGCTTCTTTTGCACCCCATGCCTGGTTTGCATCTACACGGATCTTAACATCATCACCAACAGCCTCACGGATTGCTTTTACTCTTGCAAGATCTTCATCAAAAGATGTACCTACTTTAGTTTTAATTGTATCAAAACCATCTGCCACATGCTTCTTAGCTTTAGCTGCCATAACTTCTGGTGTGTCGATTCCGACTGTCATATCTGTCTCGATGAAGTTCTTGTGTCCACCAAGCAGTTTGTACACTGGCATACCTGCTTTCTTGCCAAGGAGATCATAGCAAGCCATATCAATAGCATTCTTTGCACTTCCGGAATGTGCTGCAGTACGATCCATGATCCAGTATACTTTTTCCAGATCAGTAGGATCTACACCAATGAGTTCTCTCTCCATTGCCTTAATGACATCGTTTGTACCGGATAAGCTCTCTCCTGAAATCAGGATAGCCGGAGCACCTTCACCATATCCAACGAGACCTTCATCTGTCTCTACAGATACGATAGCACTGCGAGAATGAGTAATCACTCCCAAAGAAATGCGGAAAGGCTCAATTAATGGTACTTCCACTTGACGAACTTTGATTCCTGTAATTTTCATTTTTCTCTTCCCCCGTATATAATAATTTTATTGGAACACTATTTTATTCTGGTTGATTTTCCGGAAAATGGCATGCACAGCAATGACCATTTCCACAATCACGAAGTTCAGGTACCTGCGTCTTACAGATTTCCTGAGCTTTATAACATCTGGTGTGGAATACACAACCTGATGGTGGATTCGCCGGGCTTGGCAAATCTCCCTCCAGAACGATTTTTTCTTTTTTATGTTTACGATCCGGTACCGGAATAGCCGATAACAGTGCTGTCGTATACGGATGCATTGTTCTCTTATAAAGATCATCTTTATCTGCCAGTTCCACCACATGACCAAGATACATTACCATGATTCGGTCAGAAATATGTTTGATGACACTTAAATCATGAGAAATGAAAATATATGCCATGCCCATTTCTTTCTGCAGATCCATCAAAAGATTCAATACCTGTGCCTGAACAGATACGTCCAATGCAGATACCGGCTCATCACATACCATCAGCTTTGGTCCAAGAACAATTGCTCTGGCAATACCGATTCTCTGACGCTGACCTCCTGAAAATTCATGCGGATAGCGGTTCACGTATCGCGTATTCAGACCTACACGTTCCATAGTCTTCAGCACTCGCTCCATACGCTCTTTTGTAGGAAGTTTCAACTGGATATCCAGTGGCTCTCCAATAATATCACCGATTGTCATTCTAGGATCCAATGATGCATACGGATCCTGGAAAATAATCTGTAGATCACTACGTGATTTTGCAAGCTCTGAGCTTTTCAGTGCTGTATAATCTTTTCCCTCAAACAGCACCTGTCCGTCGGTAGGTTCCAGCAAACGTAAGACAGAACGGCCCATAGTAGATTTACCACAACCAGACTCTCCTACTACTCCCAGCGTTTCCCCTGCATTCAAGGTAAAGCTGACGCCGTCTACTGCCTTGATAAATACCTTTTCCTTGGAAAACGGTGAACTTTTCGCAGGAAACCATTTTTTCAGATCTTTTACCTCTAACAAAGGTGTTTTATTTTCTTCACTCATTAGGCTTCCTCCCATTCCTTAGAATATTTAAAGCAGCGAACCTTATGTCCATTCACATCCATCAGCTCTGGCATACGCTCACGGCAGATATCCTTTGCCTCTGAACAACGCGGACAAAATGCACAACCCTTAGGCATCTGGTCAAAGCTTGGAACCATTCCTTTGATTACATCCAGACGAGTATGATCCTCATCTGTTAATTTTGGAATACAGTTCATAAGACCGCTTGTGTATGGATGCTTCGGAGATTCAAATATATCATCAGCAGAACCATACTCTACTACTTTTCCGGCATACATAACCATTACATCATCTGCCACCTCTGCAATAACACCCAGATCATGAGTGATCATCATTACAGAAGTTCCCAGCTTTTCTTTTAATTCATTGATCAGATCCAGAATCTGTGCCTGAATCGTTACATCTAACGCCGTTGTCGGCTCGTCACAGATCAAAAGTTTCGGATTACAGGACAATGCCATTGCAATCATAACACGCTGACGCATACCACCAGACAACTGATGCGGATACTCGTTAAAACGCTTCTCCGGAAGCGGGATTTTTACAAGCTTCAGCATCTCAATTGCACGTTCTTTTGCTTTTTCCTTATCCAGATCTGTATGGAGTCTCAATGCTTCCATAATCTGTTTACCTACCGTAAACACCGGATTCAGAGAAGTCATCGGCTCTTGGAAGATCATAGCGATTTCGCCGCCACGAATCTTACGCATTTGATCTTTATTCTTTTCCAGAAGGTTTTCGCCCTGATAAATGATTTCTCCACCCACAATTTTTCCCGGTGGAGTCTCTACCAGCTGCATGATAGAAAGAGATGTAATACTTTTTCCGCAACCGGATTCTCCTACAATACCAAGGGTCTTGCCTTTCTCTACATCGAAAGAAACATCATCTACAGATTTTACGACACCTTCATCTGTATAAAAATACGTCTTTAAGTTCTTTACTTCAAGTAGTTTTTCTGACATTTTTCTTCCCCTTTCTTACTGATTCTTCATCTTAGGATCCAGTGCATCACGAAGACCATCACCAAAAATGTTGAACGCGATAACCGTAATCATGATTGCAAGACCTGGGAAGATACTATAACCTGGCAGGTAACTGATATAGGACTGAGCAAAACTGATCATAGATCCCCAACTCGGTGTTGGAGGCTGGATACCCAATCCTAAGAAGCTTAATGATGCTTCATACATAATTGCATTCGGAATACCTAATGTTACAAGTACGATGATTGTTGAAATACAGTTCGGGATCAGATGTCTTGTAATAATATAGAACGGGGATGCGCCACTTGCCTTAGCCGCTTCTACATACTCTTTCTCCTTTAACTGTAAAATGGAACCACGAATCATACGTGCCGTACGCACCCAGGTCAAAAGTCCCAAGGCAACGAAGATATTCTTCATACCTGCACCTAATACATACATAATCGCCATTGCAAAAATCAGATCTGGGAATGCAGCAAAGATCTCCATGATACGGGAAATCAGTGTATCTACCCAACCACCATAATAAGCAGCCAAAGATCCCATAGTCACTCCGATGATTGTTGCAATAACCTGTGCAAGAATACCAACACTTAAGGAAATTCTTGTTCCGTAAATAATTCTGGATAAAATATCTCGTCCATACTCATCTGTACCGAGTAAATGCTGCTTGGATGGTCCCTGTAAAATGGATGCATAATCCTGTACAGTCGGATCATATGGTGCAAGCAACGGTGCAAAAATAGCAATAAGAATCAACAACAAAATCACAAACAAACAGAACATGGACATTTTATTCTTCTTCAGTCGTTTGAAACTGTCTTTATAATAACTGGAATATTCCATATCCCCAACGGCATATTCACCAGACAGGACTTCTTCTTCAAATTTTTTCTGTTTATTAAAAATATTAATCTTCATTAGCCCTCTCCTTTCCCGTAACGAATTCTAGGGTCAATCAGGGCATAAGAAAGGTCAACAACCAGATTGACAACAACAAATACAAGGGCAATGTATACTACCGTTCCCTGAAGCTGCGGAAGGTCACGGTTACTCATGGCATCTACTGCCAGCTTACCGATTCCAGGAATGGAGAATACTTTCTCGATCAGCATAGAACCAGTCAACATATTACCAAGTTCTGTACCTACCAGTGTAACAATTGGAATCATGGCATTCTTAAGCGCATGCTTCATAATGACAAGAGATTCTTTCACACCTTTTGAACGCGCTGTACGAATGTAATCCTGCTTAATAACATCCAGCATACTAGTTCTTGTAATACGTGCAATACTTCCTGCATAACGGGTACCAAGAGCAATACTTGGCAAAATATAATTTAAAGGACCATCAAATCCAGAGATTGGCAGAAGATCCAATTTTAATCCTATTAAAATCTGCAAAATGATTGCAATCCAGAAAGACGGAGCTGATACTCCGACTACAGATAACGTCATCAACGTCGAATCTATCCACTTGCCTCGGTAGACCGCGGCAATCATACCACACGTGACACCCAGCACCACTGCAAACAGAAATGACATCGCAGCCAGTTTTACAGTTACTTTAAAACAACGAACAATAGCATCAATTACTACCTCTTTTGTAAAGTAAGATGTTCCAAAATCTAACTTTACTGCGCCTTCCACAAAATCAATATATTGCTCATGAAGCGGAACATCAAGTCCCATTTCATGGCGGACTTTCTCAATAGTAGCTTCGTCCGCCCGCTTATCCAGCATCATCGCCACCGGATCTCCCGGTACAACATTCAAGAGCAAAAATGTGATCAGCGTAATTCCAATCAGAACCAGAACTGTCTGTCCCAGTCTTTTTAATGTGTATGAAAACAAGGAAGCCCCTCCTTTTTTTATTCTTTTGTGCTGTTTTTATCTAAAACAGCAATCATCTATGACTACTTTTCCTATAATCATAGAAATAGCTACGGACTAAGAGTACAGCCGTAGCTATTTCCTATCTTATTCGTTTTGAAAATCTAGTACTCAATATCTGCGTCTTTAAACATTGTTCGATATGTAAAAGTAACTTCAAAATTCTTTACATAAGGTTTTTTCAAATAGAACATTGTCTCGTTATAAAGCATTACCACTGGGAACTGCTCATGTGTCAGGATGTGATCTGCTTTTGCGTAGATTTCCTGTCTCTTTGCAGTATCTTCCGTCTGAATACCTTCAATCATTAACTGTTTGAATTCATCATTGTGGAAGAAACTTGAAGAAAGATCTGTACGGCCATCACTCATCGGATATAACATACTATCCGGGTCATTGTAGTCAACATACCAGTTACCAATACCACAAGTTACTTTTCCTGCTTTCTTCATATCTGTCCATGCTGCACTGTCGACCTGTTCGATCTCAACGCGGATACCAGCTTCTGCCATCTGTGCCTGGATAGCTGTAGCAATCTTCACTGAAGTAGGATACTTTGTATTTACAGTCATTGTTAAATCATATCCATTCGGATAACCAGCTTCTGCCAAAAGTGCTTTTGCCTTCTCTGGATCATACTCGAACTGCTCTGCACTGTCATCTGCTCCAATCAGACCATCCTGTATGAAGTTGGAGTTCGGTATTGCTGTTCCAAATAATACGCTGTCACACAGTGCTTTTCTGTCAACTGCGTATGTCATAGCCTCACGCACTTTAACTTCTTTTACTTCATTTACATTGAAGTTCAGATAGTAACCGCCAACTGGATTGAAAGAATAAAGTTCGTCTTTCAGCTCTCCGTTTGCATATGTAGGATACAGGGAGGAATCCAGATAAACTACATCAATGTTACCTTTCTGATATTCAAGGACACCAGTGTTCGGATCATCAATAAATGTGTATTTGATACCATCCAGTTTTACGTCTCCACCATGGTAATTCTCATTCTTAGTAAGTTCAACACCAACGCCTGTCTTATAACTTACCAGCTTAAATGGACCTGTACCATAAAGCACTGTCATACCCCAGTTATCACCAGCCTCTTCACATGCTTCTGCAGGATAAATTGCGCAGTAAGGTGTGGAAAGTGCTGATAAGAAAGGTGTATAAACCTCTGACATATGAATATTGAAGTGTTTATCATCAACAATTTCAATACCTGTGATCTCATCAGCCTGCTCATCAAAGTATGCCTGATATCCTTCTACCTTTTCCAACAAACTAGACATCTTGTACTTTCTTACCATTCTCTGAAGAGAATACTTTACATCATTACTTGTAAGCGGTGCATCATTGTGGAAAGTAACACCATCTTTCAATGTGAAAGAATAAGTCAGCTTATCATCAGACAATGTAGGCATCTCTTCCAACAATGTAGGCTCAAGTTCACCTTTTTCATTCGTTAACAGCAAGGACTCTGTAACATTGTCTGTTATCTTCATGATAATACTGTAAGTATTCAGCTGCATATCCAGCGGTACCTGTGGATCCTCAGATGCCACACGAAGAATCTTCTCTCCACCTGCTTCTGAAGAATTCGTTGCATCTGCCTTCTTCTCTGACTTAGAGCCGCCACAGCCAACAAGACAGCCTGCAGCTACTGTAAGTGCAAGAACAAGACTAAATAATCTTTTTTTCATACATTCTTCTCCTTTTTTTCGTCTTTTGGCTCATCCTCATAAATTCTACAAACTTGATCAAGTAAATATCATTTCCCTAAATTAAGCAAGAACCTTTCTGTATATTATATTTGTATTAATTTAACGTGTCAATAATATTTACCCATTTTTATTTTTTAGATATTTAATTATTAGGCATTTTGCTTATTTTTCCTTGTGCGTATTGTACAAAATCACCAAATAGTGATTTTATTAAAAAATTAATTATAGCTAGCATCAATTAATGTTCCAATATATTCTTCACCCTTTGAGATAGCAATATCCTTTTTAATAAGCTCTGCTTCCTTGATGAATTCATCCATCAATTCTTTCTCTGTAGTACCTGTTCCTTCATAATACTTTTTAAAATCTTCTCCATTATTAGCCAATTGCTGATCCATTGCACGCATCATTTTCTGTGCCCATTTTTCAGCTTCCTTCTTTGACACTTTTATTTTACTGGCTTCTACTGCTTTCTGCAAAAATGCTGTCTGTAAAAAATATCTTCTTGTATCAGCAGCACTTTCTTTCGGAGCCATTCTTGCTGCTTCTTCTGCTTGTCTGATATCTTCTGGCAGAAGAGCTATTTTCTGATAATCACATAATTTAATGCTTGATTGTTTTCATATCCTATATTTTCTATCTCTCCGTAATTATATCGTATTTCCAAAGAAGTCCATCACCGGCTAATCCTCCTGCTTCAGCCTGTCATAATCTGTAATATAGATTACGCCTTCCAAATGCTCTATAATATTATCATCTGCCAGCTTCTTCACTAAATTATAAAAGTTCCTTCTGCTAATTCTGAGCATCTCACAGATAGCATTTACATTATTGACATGGCCGGCACCTCCAACTTCATTCACAATGATATGATGTGCAATCTGCTCACAAGCTCTTTGGATAGAACTTACTGGTGAAATACCAAGAACAGACATCTTTGATATATCAACTGGGAGATGACTCCCACCTCTATAGGGACGCCACTGAAAAACTGTTTTTGCATACTATATATAGTGTCTCAAACTTGATTGATATGCTTTATTTTGTGTTAATTTATACACAAAAAGGACTTTTCCATTCGATGGAAACGAAGAAGATTAATCTCATATAATCCGTTGTTGTTCATAAATTCAATAAGCCGTTTCGCGTTTTCAAGAATGTAACTATGCTAACATCTTTATTTAAAAGAAAAAGGAATAGAAAGCTATATAAAATTGCAGGATCATGAAAAACGCAAAACACGTGCATATGCCGAAGATATCAGCAAATATTACAACATGAAAGTCGAAGTATTTGAAGATGAGCAGTTCTATATCTGCCATGATGGACGTTAACTGCGTCACATAAGAAC
>OGXL01000729.1_pt1 | contig 28993 bp, 24 predicted proteins | sample 1576311 | NCBI WGS metagenome assembly OGXL01 (sample SAMEA3541564, study PRJEB24748) | human gut metagenome | biome: human gut; feature: human-associated habitat; material: faeces | place: China | collected 2012 | reverse complement strand
CTTGGCATAGACCTCATGGTTATGCCAGCCGCCGCGGCAGCGGACAAAGGAGACCGTGGACTTCAGCTTGGTCAGGTCATGATAGGTGTCCACAATGATCTTCTTCCGGCAGGAGACGGTGCAGGCCGCGCAGCCTACACACTTGTCGTAGTCGATCTGGGCGCAGTTGTCCACCACGGAGATGGCGCCCTCGGGACAGGCCTCCACGCAGTCGCCACAGCCAATGCAGCTGTAACCGCACAGGCGGATGGCACGCGCCTCCTCGTCCTGATTGGAACAGGGGACGAAGTTGGAGGCATCGGACGGCACCATGTGGATCAGGTTCTGTACACAGGCGTTGGCGCAGGCGCCGCAGCCGTTGCATTTATTTTCGTCGATCTCGATGATCCGTCGTTTCATTGCAATGCCTCCTTGCTTTTGTGGCTTGATTATACTAAAATCAAATCAGCAAGTCGGTTGAATTTTCAACGAAAGAGGATTGTTTATGAAAGAATTTTTCCCGGTGCTCCATACGGCGGCGCTTTTCTCCGGCATTTCCGACGAGGAACTTGCCGCCATGCTCTCCTGCCTTGGTGCGAGAATCGATGCCTTTCCCAAAGGCTCCCGCCTGCTCCGCGCCGGAGACGCGGTGGATGAAGTGGGGCTTGTGCTGGCAGGCAGCGCCCTTATTGTGCAGGAGGACATCTGGGGGAACCGCAACATTCTCTCCAAGTCTGGACCGGGGCAGACCTTCGCGGAGGTGTTCGCCTGCGCGCCGGGGGCGGTGCTGAATGTGAGCGTGGAGGCGGCGAGCACGGTGACGGTGATGTTTCTGCATATAAGACGCGTTTTGAGCGTGTGCCCCTCCGCCTGCTCCCACCATAGCCGGATCATCCGCAACCTGCTGGGCGAACTGGCGGAGAAGAACCTGCGGCTCAACGAAAAGCTCACCCACATGGGCCAGCGCACGACGCGCGCAAAGCTGCTGTCCTATTTTTCCGCAGAGTCGCAGCGCCGGGACAGCTATGAGTTCGACATTCCGTTCTCTCGTCAGCAGCTTGCGGATTATCTCGGCGTGGAGCGCAGCGGACTGTCCATGGAACTTGGAAAAATGCGGGATGAGGGCCTGCTTGACTTTCATAAAAGCCACTTTGTTTTGAAGGTGTGACAGTTTTATCCAACCAGGCGCCTCAAAATGGCAAGGTCTACATTGTATAGCTGCTTGTGCGGCATTTAGGCTACCGTTTGGATACGATTCGGATTACCATGCGAATGATATCTCAGTAACCTTGTAGATGTCTGCCATGCAGAACTGACGCCCCCTTACCATATCTGCTTTGCTGCGAACATAGTTCTCATTCCGTAAAACATCTCGGTCTGCCGATCATAGTAAAGCCGATCTTTCCAGTCACCACCACATTATCGGAGCTGCTGGCGCAGTGAATGATGAGGATATTTCCGCTGCTGTCGAAGCCGCAGACGATCCCCACATGACTGTCGCCAGGGTAAAAGACGAGGTCGCCCGGCTTGGCATCGCTCCAGCTGATGGGTGTGCAGTAGCTGTGCTGGGCAGACGCCCCTCCACCATGGCCGATGATGTACTGCCCTCCGCTCTGGTTGTAGAATACCCAATCGACAAACCCCGAACAACCTAAGCCGAGCGGACGCACGGTCCCGCCGCTGGAGCTGCCTGCGGCTGTCACCTTCATAGGCGTTCCCCAGCGAGAGTCCCATCCAAGCACAAGGCTCTTTCCTCCCCAGAAGTAGTTTACCTTTCCCAAGAGCTGATACGCAGTCAATACCACCTGCTTGCGCTCCTCGCTGAGATCGGTGGGGAGCTTTTTGATAATCTCCTGGATCTCTTCCGGAGACAGGTCGATATCCTGATAACTGCCGGTCAGCGCCATGAACAGCTCCTGATACTCCGGCTGCATCAGTTCTCCCAACAGCTTGCGCCGCTCGGTGTTAAACCGATACTCGTCCGCCATTTGCAGATGATCCTTGACTGTGACAGTGATGTGCAGGATAACGGTATCGCTTTCATCTTCATCACCGGAGACGGTTTCCACCCAATAAGAGATGGCGTTCATATCCCAGAAGATCTGACGCAGGATGTCCAGTTTTTCTGCCGTCAGCGTGGCGACTTCATCCGGCGAGGTATCATCCGTAGTCGTCCTCACCGCATAGATGGCCAGCACATCCCGCCAGTTAGCGATCATCGCCGCATTGCCGGCATTGTCCATATCCAATTCATCATGCGGATTCTCCGCCTTGATCTTCTCGATCCGGTCAGTAAACTCTCCATTCAATGTACGGACAGCTTCCGGCATGGTATAGCCTGTGCCGCTGTCCTCACCAGAGAAGAAAATGCCGAGGGGTGAGGCGATCAAAAGCCCTATGAGGCAGATCACCAGCACCATAGACACCACCGTACTGCCGCCTGCCATCATGGCGGCAAGCAGACTGCGGGCAGCGGCGAGGATCGCGCGAAGCGCCCTGCCTGCCGCCTGCGCGGTCTTCTGCACGGAATGTTCAGCCTGCCCGTCTTTCTTCAAAAGCGCTTTTTGAGAAGCTTTCGGAAACGGAATACTGGTCCTCTCTTTAATACTTTTGTGTGAAAGATCCTCCGCATTTTGTGCTGTACCGATCGTTTCCGAAGTGCCGAGACCTGGTGATGTATTCCGAAGCCGTCTGTTCTGCTCCGTCTGCCGAAGCCTCGTCTGCCGCATCGCCTTGCGTCCCTGTTCCCGGACGAATGCCCGCTGTCCTTGCCGCTGTGGCTCCGGTGCTTCTGTGACACTGGTTTTCACCTGTGTTTCGATATAGGTGTCCTTCGTCTTGACAGCTGCCGCTTTCTGCATCGCAGCGCGACGCGCTTGTGCCTGGGGCGTCGCAGCAGGCGTTTGGGTTTCTGCAAACTCTGTATCTTTGGTTCGGATGATGGGGCTTTCATTTCTGTGTGCATCTGGTGCTGACGCGCCATTCCGGGCAGGATCGCTCGGTTGCTCTGTGACTTTCTCCTTGCGCTGCTTCAACAGTTCCGCGGCGGCTCGCTTGGAGCCGCTGACTGCGGTATCCTCGATATCGTCGCCACCGTACTCATCCCGGCGTCCTTGCTGCGCTGTATCCCGGAGCTGGACCCGCAGGCGTTCAGCACTGTCATCCAGCCCCTTGTGCAGCAATAGTCGCACAGGCTACACTTCTCCACCACTGCAAAGCGGCCATTCGCCGGCTGGGGCAGCACTTCTGTTACCATGCTGTGACGCTCCAGCTTAGGGCTGGACTCATAGCTCGTACCATAGCAGAAACAGCAGTAGGAGCCGCCTTTGGTGGTAACGGTGTGGTAGGTGTCATCTGCGTACTCATATGTTACGCGCTTATCCAGATCTTCCATGAACTCGGCAGCACAATCGTACAGGTTGTACACATTGCGGCCAAAGCCATAGCCGTTGATGCCGCCATTGCTGTTCATGGTGCCGCAGGTATCACACATTGCCTTGGTCCAGTGGTAGCCGGTGTAGTAGGCATCCTTACCGGGGGTACCATCCAGAATAATACCTTTCCCCTCACCGCCGAGCAGAGTGCCGTCCGAATACATGAGCGGGTCAGTGCCGTTTTTCCATCTCTGGTATATTCGGGCGTTCGCCAGGCAACGCAAAAAGCCGCCCTGGGCATCTGATGATCTCAGATGCCCAGGGCGGCTTTCTCCATGTGTGATTTGTTTTTTACTTCGGCGTTTGCGGACTTACACGGCGCTTTCTGCTCAGGGGGTGTCCGTATCTGCAGTGTCTGCTTTATCGGCCACACAGGGCGCGACCGGGGACTACATGGGGGTATAAAAGGAAGCAGGAAGTCTGTTTCCGAAGAAGCAGGCTTCCTGCCCTATGTGCTGCTTATGACGCGCTGTCCAACGGGTTTGGGCGGTATCCATCCATAAGTTCATCATTTTCCATGATGAAGGAACGTGTCGTATCCTGTCCCCATGCAGTATCGTATTTTTCCATCAGATAATCGCTCAGTTCGGTTCTGTTCTGAATCTTTACCAGGCGGTACGGCTCCTGAAAGGCGACCTTTTCAATGAAGTACAGACTTCCGTCCTCTGCCGGCAGTAATACGCCCACGTGCCCGATGAACAGCGTATTGTCCGTATCCGAAAATCGGTCATGGAGGACAACGGAGATCAGACGGGCAGAGCTGTCTTCAAAGGAAATACCGCGTTCCGACCAGCCCGCCTGAAGCGCTTTGACCTGATCCGCCACCTCTGTGGTGTCTGCGGCAGTTACCGGTGCGAACAATGCGCAGAACTTGGACGTGCTGTCTCCGCAGAGAACGGCGGGATCTGCGGCCAGCGTTTCAAGATCCATAAAGAGGGAGTCCTCGCCCTGCGTTTCCGGCTGATCTACTCCGGCGGTGACGAACTCACCGAACAGACTGAAGGCCGTGATCCGGCAGTTATAGCCGGGGAAGCTGCCGTTCTTCTCCGTCCACAGATCTTGCATCTCATAGGGGTCATATCTGGTCTCGGTGGGAGCGGCGCTCTCAAACCCGCCTGTCAGCCATTCGCTCTTGACGCTGGCATTGAACTGATCCACGCGGTCCAGCAGCAGCTTCGTTCGGGTCTCATCCACATTGGCATCTGCAAGCGCTTCTGTGAGCAGCTTGCGCGAGTCCGCGTCCGTCAGATTGGAGTACGTTACGGTTTCCAGCGGCGGCTGCGCTGAATCCGGCTCGGCTTGCTGCCCGCAGCCTGAGAGTGCCATAAGGAGGAAGCTGACCACCAGAAGCGTGGTCAGGGAATTTCTTTTCAGTTTCATAATTGATTTTGCCTTTCCTTTCATCGATCCTTGCGGGACAAAGCTGAACCTGCCGCACGGAACACTTAATATGGTAACCGACTCAGCAGAAAAAGTCCATATCAAGTATAACGTTTTCTTTTCAATTAGGTTATAGAGCCCACTTCAGATTATGTGTCCGATTCCCATCTGATAGGAAAAGCCGCTGCCTCACACGCCAGAAGAGGGGCGGGTGATACAGCGGCTGCTGGTTTTCTTTGTTTTTAAGCCTTGGTGTTCGAGTCACACCAGTCCATAAATTCGGCAGGGCGCATCTTAAAAATGTCGCCTCTTGCAGGGCAAAACTGAAATTTTGAAAAATCGAGTTTTTGCAACTTTTTCATTCTAAAAGTGGTGCGTTATATGCGAAAACACCGCACTTTCGTGCGGTGTTTTCGGCGCTGCATCTTTCATCAACACATTCTGGAGCTTGTGGCCGGACTCGAACCGGCGACCTGCGCATTACGAATGCGCTGCTCTACCAACTGAGCCACACAAGCAGCTATTTGCTGCCGGAACGAGTCTTTTCTCGTTCACAGTGTTCTCAGTATATCATGCTTTTGAAAGTTCGTCAATATTTTTTTGAAATTTTTCTTGACATTCTCCGTGTATCCGTTATAATGGTATAGTATCCTTGCTCACATCAAAGGATGTGGGCCAAAAGTCCAAAAGGAGGTGCTAAGAATATGGCAAAGATTTCTGGCAAGTACGAGACTATCTTCATCGTTAACCCCAAGCTGGAAGAGGCAGCGGCTACCGCTGTTGTGGACAAGTTCAAGTCTCTCGTTGAGGCGAACGGCACGAACGTAGAGGTCGAGGACTGGGGCAAGCGCCGTCTGGCGTACCCGATCGAGGATCAGACGGAGGGCGTTTACACGCTGGTTCGTTTTGAGTCCAAGCCCGATTTCCCGGCTGAGCTGGACCGTATCTACAAGATCACGGACGGCATCATGCGTTCCATCATCGTCTGCCTGGACGACTAAGGCGGTGAACACCAATGCTCAATAAGGCGATTCTGATGGGTCGTTTGACCCGCGATCCCGAATTGCGCCATACCCAGTCCAACATGGCTGTGTGCTCGTTCTCGCTTGCGATCGACCGTGGTCGCAAGGATCAGAACGGCGAACGCCAGACCGACTTCATCGACTGTGTCGCATGGGGCCGTCAGGCAGAGTTCGTTGCACAGTGGTTCACGAAGGGTTCTATGGCAATCGTAGTCGGCCGTATCCAGTCCCGCCGCTGGCAGGACCAGAACGGCAACAACCGCACTGCAATCGAAGTAAATTGCGACGAGGTTTCCTTCGGTGAAACGAAGAAATCCCGCGATGCCTACAATGCAGGCAATCAGGGCGGTTTTGGCGGCTATGACAACGGATCGCAGATGCGGCCCGAGCCTGCCGCGTCCCAGGTTGCTCCGGCTTTCGATCTCCCTGCAGGAGATTCGGATTTTCAGGAGCTTGCTGATGACGACGGCGATGTCCCATTCTAAACTGAAGGAGGTTACGTGATCATGGAAGAAACCAAGAAGGAATTTACTCCCCGTCCGGAGCGTGCAGAGCGCCCGCAGCGCGGCCGTCGCCGTCGCAAGGTATGCGCATTCTGCGTAGATAAGGTTGCACACGTTGACTATAAAGATGCCGGCAAGCTGAAGAAGTACATGTCCGAGCGCGGCAAGATCCTGCCCCGCCGCATGACCGGTACCTGCGCTGCTCATCAGCGTCAGCTGACCGAGGCTATCAAGCGTGCACGTCACATTGCTCTTCTGCCGTACACCGCAGAGTAAGCAATTCGTTTTTTATAATTAAGGATACGCAAAGCGTCGTTTTCGCAAGAAAGCGGCGCTTTTTTGCACCCTTGTTTCTCGTTTGCGGCAAACAAAAAGGACGCCTGATGCGTCCTTTTTCGTTATTCCTGTGTTCAGTTCATCAGATCGAGCAGCTTATAGCAGTGTGTTTTGGTGTAGCTCTGCTTAAAGCTGTAGGATGCAAGCTGCTTTGCGGTGTCATCCTCGGTCTCCTTTGCGGCATTTTCCGCACCGGAATCCCGCTCCTGCACCCACTGCTTGTAGCTTGCCTCCTCGGAAGCGTACTGATCGGCGTTGAGCACAGTCGCAAGGTAGTCGTACATCTCACTCAGCAGGTTATCCCATTGCTCGAACGAGCTTGCGGTCATGGCCAGCTCATCCTCCTGATTCTCTGCCGACGAAATTTTCAGATCGTCACTTTCCAGCTCATCCATCTTTTTGCTGAACGCATCGCGCTGCTCGGCCTTTTTCTGGCTGCTCTCTTCCTGCTGCTTTTCCTGCTGCTGTGCATCGGAAAGCTGCTTCTGCAGCTCCTTGACCTGCTTTTTCTGGTCATCGGTCAGCGAATCATCATTTGCCAGGGAATCCAGCTTGCCGCTGGCGGCATCGTACTTTTTATCGTCCAGATAGCTCTGTGCCTCGTCCAGATCGGAGTTGAACTGATCGTCCGACTGGGCAGACTGCGCCTTATCGAGCAAATCCTCGATGGCCTTGTACATCGCGGAATCCGGGTCGGTGACACGGTTCTGCAGCTGCTTGAGCGCCGCAATGGCCTCGGTGTACTGGCCGTTATTGACGTAATCCTCGGCAGACTGATAGTCCTTGATCAGCTGAATGGTCGCATCCAGAGCCGCCGGATCCTTGGCTTCCGCCTGCGCCTTCTGGTAATACTCGAGCGCCTTGTCGAAGTCACCGCGATCCATATACTTTTCGGCCATGACGAGGTTTTCGTCGGTCTTGTGTGAATTTGTAAAATACCACACACCGCCGCCAATCAAAGCCGCCACGATGATGACCACCAGCGCAATGACCAGGCCGCGTTTTCCCTTGGACGGCTTTTTGTAAACGCTGTCCTTCGGATCGGCCTCACCGTTGTAGTAGGTCGTGCGGCGCTCGGGCGTGCCCGCAGTACGGCGGACCGGCGGCGTGTCGATCGGACGCATGGCAGCCTGCGTGGGAATGCTCGGATTCGGAATATTGGGATTGGTGTCTGCCAGCGGATCGGCAGCCGTGTCGTCCACCGGAAGCTGCTGCTTTTCGTCCCGCATAGCCGCGTCAAACGCGCTGGTGTCAATCGGACCGGTCTCAACAGGGTCCTTCATATCATCCGGCAGGGTGGTAAATACAGCTGTTTCGTCGTTGACACCGGTCTGCTCGACAGCTGCGCCGCAGAAGGGGCAGAATTTTCCGGCGATCGGCAGCTCCTTGCCGCAGTTTTTGCAAAGCATGGGTGATTTCCTCCTTTGAAAAAGGGTCGTTTTTATGCTTATTTTATAGTATAACATGCTGTATTCAGATTGTAAAGCGTGGATGGCTGTTCCCAGTATTGGGATTCGCCGCCTGCGGACGGCGGGAACGTCGCCGCACCCCGCGGCGGGGCAAGAGGGTAGACACCAATGGTTTCTACCCTCTTAACTCCCACTTCCTTTTGTTTCTTAGTCTGGCGCAGACCAGAGACCGGCGACCGCTGCAAAATGGGGAACGGCAGTCGGGTTACCGCAGCGTGTCTTTCTCCGCCTTTTCGCATTTCACAGACAGCTTACTGCTACACATATGGTACATATGGTTAAATCTACGCAGGGTGCGGCATGACAGTGCCGCACAAGTCTTTAACGCGTTATATTGTAGGACGGGGTGACCTCACCCCGCCGTTTTTTACGATTTGCTGCCATTTACATACGGCGGGATGAGGTCATCCCGCCCTACAAGATAGATTCTGCAACGGATGAAATCCGCAGGTGCCATGCACAACAACGTGCAAACGAGTTGCGCAACACTGTTATGTTGCGCCTGCGGAAATTGAACCGCCTGTGTAGCAGTACGAATACAGCTTGAGCGATGAAGGTGGAGAAATGGGCAGACACATTGGTCCGCCCCTACAGAAGATGAGCAGTACAGCCGTTCCCCCTGGCGAGTCTCAGTTCTCCGATTTTCGCCGTGCTCTCCCAAAGGAAACGGGAGTCAAGAGGGTAGAAACCGCAGGTGTCTCCCCTCTTGCCCTCTCGGCGTGGGTACGCCGTCCTCAGCGGACAGCGAAATGTTTCGGAACTGAAACCTTACTCGTCTTGACAAGCTATGGTCAGGAACGTAAAATATAGGTAATGATAATAAGGTAAGGCAGAATGTCCGCATTCTGCAACTGTCAAAAAGGGGATAGTATTTTGAAGTTGACAAAACGCATTTTCAGCGGTCTGCTGGCCGCCATGATGCTGTTCACCACTGCTTTTGCCGTAAATGATTCGGCGACCACCAAGGCTGCAAACGCGCTGACGTTTGCGTTCAAGCCGATCACCGGCAGCGAGTACGACAGCACCGCTCTCCAGACCGATCTGGCAGCAGCGCAGAAGATCATCTCGCAGCGTATGCAGCTTGAGGGTCTGACCGGCGCGTCTGCCGCCGTTTCCGGCGATGTGATCACCGTTTCCATTCCGAAAACAGCTACCGGCAACACTGCCGCTTACTGGGCCGCTCGTCTGGGCGACCGCCGTCTGTGCAGTGTGACCGACTTTCTGAACGAGGAGTGGCAGTTCGACCGTGCAGATTTTGCCTCTGCCAAGGCAACCACCGAGAACGGCGCAGAAGCCGTTGAGATCGACCTGACCGACTCCGGCAAGACCAAGCTGACCGAGGCCCACAACAAGGTAAAGGCATACCTTGCGGACAGCAAGAACGACGCTGGCAAGGCGCAGTGGCTCATCTTCCACTGGGGCACCACCACCTTCCGCATGCTGGTGGACGACAGCTTCTCCGACAGCAAGCTGGTGATCGGCGGCGATTCCGATCCGCTGCGTGCCGGTGCATCCAAGTACATGCCGCAGTATCTAATGCTCGATCCGCTCCCGTTTGCACTGGAGCAGACCGCCGTTCCGACGACCACCGAGCCGACGACTCCGACCACTCCCACCGAACCCACGACTCCGACTGACCCGACCACACCTTCCGATCCGGCGACCACGGATTTCCCGGATATCGACGGTCACTGGGCTGCCGCTTCGCTGCGCAAGGGTGTTGAGCTGGGTCTTCTGAAGGGCATCAACGGCAAAATCATGCCGAACAACTCGGTCAAGCGTTCCGAGGCTATCGTTATCCTCAACCGTGCGCTTGGCGCAACGCAGGCCGACAGTGTATCCGGTCTGGCTGCCAGCCAGCAGTCCGCATGGTACAGCGGGGATCTGGGCAAGGCCATCCACCTCGGTCTGATTACCGCAAACGACAACCGCAGCTTTGACACTGCAGCTACCCGTGCCGAGGCTTTCGTGCTGATGGCTCGTGCGTTTGCGTACGACCGCGCAGAGACCGCTGCCGATGAGCTGAGCAGCTTCACCGATACCTCCTCCATGACCACCGAGCAGAAGCAGGCTGCTGCCGCTCTGATCAGCCAGGGCGTTGTAAACGGTACCTCTGCTGCCAAGCTGTCTCCGTCGAACAAGCTGACCCGTGCACAGTTCGTCACCATGATCGTGCGCATTGCAGCTGCCACCAACGCAGACAGCGCACCGACCGAGCTGGCCGGCGGCACCGTACTCACCAATCCGAGCATCGCTCTGACCGGCGCAGTCGCAGACGGCGACTGGATCTTTGCCGCTCCCACGAATGAAATTTCGCTTGATTCCGTCAGCAGCTCGCACCGCATCGTCCTCAAGGGCGAGGAGCGCGCTGTACTGAATGCTACCAAGCAGACCAGCATCTCTACGCTTGCTGTTGATCCGGCAGGCACGGCTGATGTGAAGATGGACAACACTTCGTCCGTAAACACGCTCGTTATCGCGGGCAAGGGCGGCTCCGTTGGCTACAGCGGCGCAGTCTCCAACATCGAGATCACCACTTCCGGCCGCACCATCGTGCTCGAAGGCATGACCTCGGATGCCATCACCATTACCGGCAGCAACAACACCATCCTGCTCAAGGGCGACGCGGATACCGTCTCCGTACTGCGCGGCTCCGGCAACCGCATCACGCTGTCCGGCACGGTCGGCACGATGGTTCTGGCCGGCAAGAACACCACGGTTGACGGCACCGGCAAGATCGGCACCGTAGACACCCGCATGGTCGGCTGCACGGTAACGGCTAAGGCCGACCACACGATCGACAACATCGATCCCGGTCTGGATGGCGTTCAGATCACGATGACCGTTCCGGATAAGGTTAAGGCCGGCGGCTCGCTGACTGCCAAGGTCAGCTTCTCCGGCGTAAAGGAAGGCGTTACCTGCACTGCAATCTGGTATCAGGACGGCTCCGCAATCAAGGGCTGCACAAACAACAGCTTCGAGCTGACCAACGACAAAACCTCCAGCCACACCAGCACCTTCACCTTCACCAAGAATATGAAGACCAGCACGGCGATTGGCTTTAAGCTGCTCTACGACAACCCGTCCACCGGCGAAACCGAGCAGGTTTACGCCCAGAAGACCGTTCCGATCGAGAATTACTCTGCCGAGTGGTATGCACAGCGCGATGCTGCCGCTATCCTCAAGCAGGTATCCTCGGTTTACCGCGGCAACTACACCACATCCTACGCGGCCAACAACGATTACTCCAAGACCACCAAGGAGGTCTGGATCAACGCCAAGGGCTACTCCAGCAACACCAATTATCTGGTCTGGATCAACCGCGCATACCAGCATGTAAACGTATTCACCGGCTCCAAGGGCAACTGGAAGCTGACCAAGAGCTTTATCGTCGGCACCGGCGCTGCCTCTACCCCGACTCCGGTCGGCGTGACCACCGTCAGCTACAAGCTGAAGGCAGGCTGGACCACCGGTACTTACACGGTTCGTCCGGTTGTAGGCTTCTACCCGGGCACCGGCTACGCGTTCCACTCCCGCCTGTGCTATCCCGGCACCGACACCGAATATGACTTCAGCAGCGGCTATCCGGTTTCGCACGGCTGTGTACGCATGAAGCACAACGACATCAACTGGATTTACAACAACGTACCGATCGGCTCGACTGTCGTAATCTACTAAACCGCAGCTGCAAACACCGATATTCTCCGTTTTTCCGGTGAGTATCGGTGTTTTTTTTGCTGTAAAACAGTGTGTACATCATCAACATCCCGTCTTGCACCGCAACGATAAATTCTCACCGCGAGAATGCAATTCGTCATTTTATACGCATTTTTCGCAAATGCAATTGGTTATCGTTGTGACATTTTAATGTTGACACCGACAACATCAAGGACTATAATAAACCCATCACAACAAACAACGAGGTGAGGAAATGGCCGATCAGTATCATCATGGAAATCTGAAAAGCAAGCTACTGGAGGAAGCGGTCACGCTGATCTCGCAGGACGGCCTCGAAAATCTTTCTCTCCGGCGGCTGGCAACGCAGTGCGGCGTGAGTCACAACGCTATCTACCGCCACTTTGACAGCAAAGAGCGCCTGATCGACGCCTGCCGTGCCTATGTCATGCAGGAGTTGACGCGCACACTCGAGCTGACGCTCAGCGGTCTGGACGAAAGCCTACCGCAGACCATGGAACAGCTCGGCACCGCCTATCTGGATTTTTACATGCGCAACCCGACGTATTTCAGCGCGTATTTCCGCAATGCGTCCCAAAAGCTGACGTTCTCGCTTGAGCCGATCGAGGGCAACTACCCGCCGTTTTCCGTTTTCCGCCGTGTGGCTGTCGCTATCGCGGAAAAGCAAGGCATTCCGCAGGATGAGACACGATGGCGTCTTCTGCGCTACTGGACGATGCTCAACGGCATATTCGCCATGTGGATTTCCTCCAACGTGGAACTGCCTGAAAACTGGAAAACCTGTCTGAAAAACGAATTTTAAGGAGCGTTTACGATATGAAACAGATCATTCTTACGGGCGACCGCCCGACCGGCAACCTGCATGTCGGCCACTACGTCGGCTCACTGGCCGAGCGCGTGAAGCTGCAGAATTCCGGAAAATATGACGAAATTTACATCATGATTGCGGACGCGCAGGCGCTGACCGACAACGCCGAGCACCCGGAGCGCGTGCGCCAGAACATTATGAAGGTCGCGCTGGACTATCTTGCGGTCGGCATTGACCCGGAAAAGTCGAACATCTTCATCCAGTCCATGGTTCCGCAGCTGACCGAGCTGACGTTCTACTACATGAACCTTGTCACCGTGTCCCGTGTACAGCGCAACCCTACCGTTAAGGCAGAGATTCAGATGCGCAACTTTGAAGCCAGCATTCCGGTCGGTTTTTTCTGCTATCCGATCAGTCAGGCGGCGGACATCACCGCATTCAACGCTACGGCTGTTCCGGTCGGCGAGGACCAGGAGCCGATGCTCGAGCAGTGCCGCGAAATCGTGCACAAGTTCAACACGGTTTACGGCGAAACGCTGACGATGCCGCAGATTGTTCTTCCGTCCAACAACGCCTGCATGCGTCTGCCCGGCACAGACGGCAAGGCGAAGATGAGCAAATCGCTCGGCAACTGCATCTACCTTGCGGATCCGGAGGAGGTCGTTCGTGAGAAGATCATGTCCATGTACACCGATCCGGACCACATCCGCGTGCAGGATCCCGGCAAGCTGGAGGGCAATACCGTGTTCACCTATCTGGATGCGTTCTGCCAGCCGGAGCACTTCGCAGAATTCCTGCCGGACTACCAGAGCCTCGACGAGCTGAAAGCGCACTACCAGCGCGGCGGACTCGGCGATGTGAAGGTAAAGAAGTTCCTGAACAACGTAATGCAGTCTCTGCTGTCGCCCATGCGTGAGCGCCGTGCACAGTGGGAGGGTCGCCTGCCCGAAGTCTACGAGATTCTCAAGAAGGGCAGCGAAATCGCCGCTGAGACCGCGCAGGGCACGCTCGATCGAGTCCGTCACGCGATGAAGATCGACTATTTCACCGATAACGGCCTGCTCAAGTAAAAACAGCAAAATAAAGGACGAACCGCTTGGTTCGTCCTTTCTGTTAGATTTTCGGGATTTGCTGGGTCACGCAGTGGATATTGCCGCCGCCGATGAGGATATCGCGGGCCGGAATCGCAACCACCTTACGGGTCGGGAAAAGCTCCTGCAGGATAGCCTGCGCCTTTTCATCCATCGGGTCACCGAAGGCAGGCATGACAACAGCCTCGTTCGCAATGTAGAAGTTGACGTAGCTTGCCGCCAGACGCTCTCCCGGGGTACGGGTCGGCTCGCCGTCGCACAGGTCAAGGCCGTCGCACTCCTCCGCGGTGATGGTCACCGGCTTGGGCAGCGGCAGCTTGTACACCCTGATCCTGCGTCCCTTGGCATCGGTCGCGGCTTCCAGTGCATCCAGACTGGCCTTGGAAAGCGCATACTGCGGGTCGGTCTCGTCATCCGTCCACGCGAGCACAACCTCGCCCGGAGCCGTGAAAGCGCATACGTTGTCAACGTGCTCGTTGGTCTCGTCGTTGTAAATACCGCGCGGCAGCCAGATCACCTTAGAAACGCCCAGATAATCGCACAAAACCTGCTCAATTTCGGTCTTTGTGAGATCGGGATTGCGTCCCGCGCTCAGCAGGCAGGCTTCGGTGACGAGCGCGGTGCCCTCGCCGTCCGAGTGGATGGAGCCGCCCTCGCAAATGAAATCGCGTTTGTCGTATACGTCGTTGCTGACCAGGTCGCAGAACTTGCGCGCCACGCGGTTGTCCTTCTCCCACGAGGGATACAGCCCGTCCACATCGCCGCCCCACGCGTTGAAACCCCAGTCGATGCCGCGGCGCTCTCCCCTGCCGTTGATAACAAAGGTCGGGCCAACGTCACGCGCCCACGCATCGTCAGTCTCCATCACGACCAGACGAACGCGGTCGGGCAGCTGCGCACGCGCGTTGTCATACTGCCCTTCCGAGCAGAGCACGGTCATGCTTTCGCTTTCGGAAATCGTCTCGATCACACGCAGAAAGGCTTTCCGGGCCGCATAGGCGCCGTACTGCCAGCTGTCGGCGCGTTCCGGCCAGATCATCAGGCAGCCCTCATGCGGTGCAAACTCCGCAGGCATATAAAACCCGTCCTGCGCGGGTGTAGTGTGCAAAATTTTCATGGTATCTCTCCTGTTCGGTGGTACATCAAGAGTACAACATTTTGATGGAATTTGCAATGGTCGCAGGCGGTTTGAAATGAAAAATTGAGAATAGAGAATGCTATACTATCGCAGCGGAACAATCGGCGGTTGAGGTGGAAAACCATGAACCTTTTGGGGCAAAATGGTCTATGTTCTGCCGCCTGAAAGTCCGCAGCTATGTATTGGCTGCGAATGTTGCAGGTACGTTAAAAGTTGCGCCGCTTCAAATTCTCAAGTTTCCGGTCGTCCTCCCACATAAGTTTTTGGATGCCGAGAAGTTCAATCTGCGGTTTTCGGACGCATCCGAGATCGCGGAAATTGCGGACAAGCTGCGGTGGTATCGTTATCAAAAAGGACTTCGCCAGCGTGACGCGGCGGACTATGCGGGTATTAACCGCAGTACCTACATCCATTACGAAGAGGCAGGGCGGGACTTTTATCCGAAGGAGCATATGGAGAAGCTGGCGGAGCTGTTTGAGGTACCGCTTGAGAATTTGCTGGATGACTATAAAGCGGCTTTATGGTGGCTGCTGCCAGTTGTGTGGGGAGAACGCTTTTCGTGAATTTAATGCAGATATTTCCGAAGCGCATCATATTGCTTATTTTTCGGATTCCAAAATAACGATTCTTCAAATATAATCATTCTTTGCCCCAACCATCATCGGCTGATACATAAATTAAATCCGAAGTTTGATTATAACAGAGGTTGCTTTGTATTCTCAGAAAATTCCGAACTAAGAATTGAGCTTGATTTTCACCTGATGAAATGACATCGGAATAAAAATGGCATCCGCTGAACGATCTTTAATATTGAGAACTGGTCTTTTGATTGAGCTTACAAAACCTCTTGGGGGTGTCAATTAAGTCGCGCCCCATTATACCCTTGATTTCAAGGGTATAATGGGGTATAATTCTACATAGAATAGTATCTCACAGGAGGTGCGCTATGGACTTATCTGAGATGCAAACCCGCGTGGCGGAGTTGGAACAGCAGATTTCTGCTTTGCCCGCTGGCTCTGTCACGAAGAAAACCGTCAATGGTAAGGAGTACTTTTACCACCGTTGGACAGAGAACAAGAAGCGGCGGGAGAAGTATATTCCTGCTGACGAATTGGAGAATTTCCGTGCTCAGATCGAGCGGCGGAAGGCGCTAGAACAGGAGCTGAAAGCGCTGAAAAAGCAGCTGCCCAAGGCGAAATCTACGAACCCTGCTGCGTTTACTACCAATGTCCGCACCGGCGAGACGCTGCGTTCCTTTGCGGCATCTGTTCGCGGCTATCGCAGGCGCGAGTGCTTCCGGCAACTGCACGACTTTGTCTGCGGCGAGCCGCAGGACAAGGTGTTCATTCTCTACGGCCTGCGCCGGACGGGTAAAACCACCATGATCCGGCAGATTTTTGCGGAGATGAGCGACACGGAGCTTGCCAAGTCAGCGTTCATTCAGATTACCGCAAAAGACTCGCTGGCAGACGTGAACCGTGACCTCAAGACACTGGAAGCACAAGGCTTCCGCTATGTGTTTCTCGATGAAGTGACGCTGATGGAGGATTTCATCGAGGGCGCGGCGCTGTTTTCTGACGTGTTTGCAGCCTGCGGCATGAAGATCGTGCTCTCCGGCACGGACTCGCTGGGCTTCCTCTTTACAGAGGACGAGCAGCTTTACGACCGCTGCATCCTGCTGCACACCACATTCATCCCTTACCGAGAGTTTGAATCCGTCCTCGGCATCCACGGCATCGACGAGTATATCCGCTACGGCGGCACCATGAGTCTCGGCGGTGTTCACTACAACGAGACCTCCACGTTTGCCAGCAAGGAAAGTACCGACGAATACGTGGACACCGCCATTGCCCGCAACATCCAACACTCTCTGCGCTGCTATCAGTATGAGGGGCATTTCCGTCATTTGCGGGATTTGTACGACAAGAATGAGCTGACCAGCGCCATCAACCGGGTGGTGGAGGACATCAACCACCGCTTCACGCTGGAGGTGCTGGCGCAGGATTGGAAGTCCCACGACCTCGGCATTTCCGCTAGCAACCTGCGCCGGGATCGGAAGAACCCGACGGACATCCTCGACCGCATCGACCTTGCGCTTGTCACCGACAGTCTGCGGAAGCTGCTGGAAATCCGCAACAGGGCAGAGCAGACCGTGGCGCTGGACGATGTTCACGCGGCGGAGATCAAGGAGTATCTGGACTTGTTGGACTTAACGCGGGAGATCGATGTGCTGCACCTGCCGGATGTCAGCACGAAATCCAGCCGCATGGTGATCGCGCAGCCGGGTCTCCGCTATGCGCAGGCGGACGCGCTGATCCGCAGTCTGCTGCTGGATGAGACGTTCAGCGCGCTGTCTCTGGCAGAGCGCACCGCTGTGCAGCAGCGCATCCTGACCGAGATCAAAGGACGGATGCTGGAGGATATCGTTCTGCTGGAAACCAAGCTGGCAAACCCCAAGAAGCAGGTGTTTGTCCTGCAATTCCCTGTGGGCGAATTTGACATGGTGGTGTTTGACCCGGAGGCGGGCTCCTGCCGGATTTTCGAGATCAAGCACAGCGAAGAAGCTGTCCCGCAGCAGTATCGCCATTTGATCGACAAGCAAAAATGCGCCCAGACCGAGCACCGCTACGGCCCGATCACCGGGAAGTTTGTCCTCTATCGCGGGGGAAGCCAAGAGATAGACGGTATTCAGTATCAGAACGTGGAAGAATATCTGCGAAGCCTTGCATAACAAAACCGCCGTCCCGATTTTTCGTTCGGGGCGGCGGTTTTTATGATGCAGCTTGTCATATGACAAGCTGTGACGCAAAACAAACTTGACGTATGACAAGTAATGAAGCGCAAAAATCGTGCGGCGCGACTGTACGAATGCAGTCGATGACGAAAACAATAATGTTCCAAATAGCACGCATCGCTCATTCCATCAATCATTTTCTCGATTCACATGAGTGATGCCCTCCGAACTGGCACGATCAGCGCGCGAAAACCTCTGTCTATCCGCAGAAATTTTCAGATTCTTCCCTTGGGTAGCTTTTCAAATGGATTCCAATTCGATATATATCTACCAACCTAACGAATAACGCGAGGTGCCGCCACGAAACCGAAAGATACGCCGAAGCAATATGTCATCTACTCCCGCAAGTCCAAATTCACCGGCAAGGGCGAGAGCATCGAGAACCAGATTGAGCTGTGCCGCCAGTACATCGCCATGCACTTTGGCAAGGATGCGTCGGAAAACGTGCTGGTCTACGAGGATGAGGGCTTTTCCGGCGGCAATCTGGCGCGCCCGCAGTTCAAGAAAATGATGAAGGACTCGCAGAAGATCGCGTTTGCGGCCATTGTTGTTTACCGCTTCGACCGGATCAGCCGCAACATCGGTGACTTCGCAAAGCTCATCGAGGACCTGGGCGACCGGCACATTGACTTCATCTCCATCCGCGAGCAGTTCGACACGTCCTCCCCCATGGGCCGGGCGATGATGTATATTGCGTCGGTGTTCTCTCAGCTGGAGCGGGAGACCATCGCCGAGCGCATCCGGGACAACATGCACGAGCTGTCCAAGACAGGACGCTGGCTGGGCGGCACAACGCCCACGGGCTACGCCTCAGAAAGCCTGTCCAGCGTGACGGTGGACGGCAAGGTAAAGAAAGCCTGCAAGCTCAAGCCCATCCCGGAGGAAATCCAGCTGGTCAAGACGATCTTCTCCGTATTCATGGAAACCGGTTCTCTCAGCAAGACCGATCAGTACCTACTGGAGCATCGCTGCGTCACGAAGCGCGGCAAGCAGTTCACCCGCTTTGCTATCCGGGGTATTCTGACCAATCCGGCCTACATGATCGCCGATGGGACGGCGTATCAGTATCTGAAAGAAAACAATGTTGACCTGTTTGCCGAGCGCGCAGAATTCGACGGCGAGCACGGTGTCATGTCATACAACCGCACCCTCCAGCGCCCCGGCAAGGCAAACCAGATCCGTCCCATGGAGGAATGGATCGTGGCGGTGGGCAAGCATCCCGGCATCATCGCGGGCAGCGATTGGGTGCGAGTGCAGGCCATGCTGGATGTCAACAAATCCAAGAGCTACCGCAGACCCCGCAGCAACGTGGCGCTGCTGTCCGGGCTTCTGCGCTGCGGCGAATGCGGCGACTATATGCGCCCGAAGCTGACCAACCGCAAGAATGCGGACGGCGAGCTGATCTACACCTACATGTGCTCCACCAAGGAGCGTAGCCACGGCACGGTCTGCTCTATGAAAAACTGCAACAGCAACACGCTGGACGCCAAGATCATCGAGGAGATCCGCAAGCTGTCCGCCGACAAGGAGACCCTTACCCGGCTGCTGGCGCAGACCAAGAAGGTTATCAGCGGCAGCAAGGAGGGCTACGATGCAGAGCTTGCGCTGCTCCGGGAGAAACACGCCGAGACGGAAGAACGCCTCAAACGGCTGGTGAAGTCCCTGTCCGTTGCCAGCGACACCTCTGCAAAGTACGTCATGGAGCAGATCGACGCGCTCCATCAGGAGAGCGAGACACAGCAGCTGCGCCTTGCCGAGCTGGAAGCCCTCACCGAACAGAGCCGGATGCTGCATCAGGAGTTCGCCTTCCATCAGGAAATGATCGAGTCGTTCGCCAGCGCGGTGGATTCTGCCACGCTGGAGGAAAAACGCCGCCTGCTGCGCACCATCGTCAAAAAGGTGGTCTGGGACGGCAAAAATGCCTATGTTTACCTCTTTGCGGAGGATGAAGAGGCGGATTTATCCCCTGTTGAGCAACCTATGTATCCGTTGGGAGAGGATAGCGAATGGAAAATGAACATAATATTTAACGGGATGCGGGCGGTCGCCGGCCGTCCCTGCGATTACACGATTGCCGATGTTTGAGAGAACGCCATTCTTACCTGATAAATACACCGATTTTCCCCTCACCTGCATTCTCCATTCTCAATTATTCAACTTTCCCTTTATCAACCCCGCAGAATATGGTACACTTAAAATGTATCAACCCATTTCCAAAGGAGAGGTGCATACCATGAATTACGCTTACACCTATACATACACACCGCTTTTCTCAATGATTTTGCCGATTCTGGCACTTTTACTGATTCTTGCGGGCGGCATCGCGCTGTACACGCTGTTTGTCCGCAAGCCGAATCACTACCACGGCGCGGCAGCCAAGCTGCATGATTTTCTCAATTTCCGGCACGCATACACCGAGGGTCTGCTGAAAATCCTGTACTGCATGACGGTCGCTGCGCTGGCTGTTTACAGCGTTATTCTGCTGTTTTTCCACTTTTTCTGGGCGATCCTGCTGTTTATCGTCGGAAATATTGCTGCACGGCTCGGCTATGAATTTATTATGATGCTGTTCAGCATGCACCGCACCCTGCGCAGCATTGACCGCAAAATGCCCGAGCCGCAGCCGTTCGAGCAGCCGGCTCCCGCAGCGCAGCCCGAGCCGCAGAATACACCGGAAAATCCGCTCCCGCCCGATCAGCCGTAACACAAGCTGCTGTTTCCGCTTGAAATTTGTTCAACGCAGATTGCAAAAACACGTAAGTCATGATAAAATAGATATACTATTACAGAATTTCGCGGCAGGACCAACCCATGTGCTGCCCTACAGAAAAGAGTATCTTAGAAAAAGGAGGTCCGTGCATTGAAAATTCAGGAAAGCGCGGAAAACTACCTGGAAGCCATCCTGGTTCTGACGCAGAAAAATGGACAGGTGCGCTCGATCGACGTTGCGCACTACACCGGCTTTTCCAAGCCGAGCATCAGCCGTGCCGTTGGCCTGCTGCGCGATAACGGTTACGTTTCCATCGACCAGAACGGTCTGCTGGGACTGACCGAATCCGGCATGCAGATCGCCACCAGCATTTACGAGCGCCACACCGTGCTCACCGCGTTCCTCACCGCTCTCGGCGTGGACGCTGAGACCGCCGCTGAGGATGCGTGCCGCATCGAGCATGTACTGAGCGAGGAAACCTTCGACAAGCTCAAGCAGCATGCGAAGGCGTACATCGACGCACAGGGTAAATAAGACCCGTTGAAAATCCTGCCTGAAAAGGCAGGATTTTTTATATCAAATTTTATCGAACAAATTTTCGATAAAATCATTGCATTCAAATCGGCACCCTGTTATAATGGGTGTATCGAATCCGAATACACCGCCGCTCTGCGGCTTGCATATTTGTAACTTTTTCAGGAGGAAATGCTATCATGGCTACCAAAAAGCAGTTGGAACCGGTCGCTCCTGCGGCTGATAAGAAGAAAGCACTTGCCGCTGCGCTCGGTCAGATCGAAAAGCAGTTCGGCAAAGGCTCGGTTATGCGTCTGGGCGAAAACACCGGCATGAACATCGAACACATCCCGACCGGCTCGATCGGTCTGGATCTCGCACTCGGCATCGGCGGTCTGCCGCGCGGCCGAATCATTGAGATCTACGGACCGGAATCCTCCGGTAAGACCACGGTTGCGCTGCACAGCGTTGCAGAGGCGCAGAAGCTGGGCGGCACGGCTGCGTTTATCGACGCCGAGCACGCGCTCGACCCGGTTTACGCCAAGGCACTCGGCGTTGACATTGACAGCCTGCTGGTCTCCCAGCCGGACACCGGTGAGCAGGGTCTGGACATTGCGGAGGCGCTCGTGCGCTCGGGCGCGATCGACATCGTGGTTATCGACTCGGTTGCCGCGCTGACACCGCGCGCCGAAATCGAAGGTGAAATGGGCGATTCCTTTGTCGGTCTGCATGCCCGCATGATGAGTCAGGCGATGCGCAAGCTGGCCGGCTCGATCGCCAAGAGCCAGTGCGTGGCCATCTTTATCAACCAGCTGCGTGAGAAGGTCGGCGTCATTTACGGCAATCCGGAGGTCACCACCGGCGGCCGTGCGCTCAAGTTCTATGCGTCTGTCCGCATGGAGGTCCGCCGCGTGGAGCATCTGAAAAACGGCACCGAGCTGATCGGCAGCCACACCCGCGTAAAGGTTGTAAAAAACAAGGTTGCTCCCCCGTTCAAGCAGGCTGAGTTCGATATTATGTACGGTGAAGGCATTTCCCGCACGAGCGAGCTGGTCGATCTCGGCGTGGAATTCGGCATCCTCAACAAATCCGGTGCGTGGTTCTCCATGGGCGATACCCGTCTGGGTCAGGGCCGTGATGCTGCCAAGCAGTATTTCAAGGATCATCCGGACATCGCGGATGACGTACAGAAGCAGATCATGGAAAAGGTAGCCGAGGAGCGCAGCAAGCTGGCGCAGAGCCATGCGGCACGTCCTTCCGCTGCTGTGCCGACCGAGAAGGCCGAAAAGCCTGCAGATAAGGCACCGCGTCCGTCGTCCTCCAAGGCAGTCTCCATCGACGCGGACGATTTTGACGACCTCGACGAAGAATAATGAGCGAGGATAAATACCGCGCAGCCCTCGATATGGCGGCAAAACAGCTGTCTTACCGGGCGCTGAGTGCGAAAATGCTGCGCGACAAGCTGCTTGCCAAGGGGCACGATGAGGAAGCCGCCGATTACGCGCTTGCGTGGCTGACCGAACGCAGTCTGCTAAACGATGCGCTGTTCGCGGAAAGCGTTGTGCGCAGCTACACGCGCAAGGGTTACGGCGCGGCACGCATCCGGCAGGAGCTGACCCGCCGCGGCATAGACCGCGACACCGCAGAAGCGGCTATGCAGACCTTCTCTCCGGATGAGGCGCAAATGCTGGCTCTGCTCGAAAAACGCCTGCGCGGTGACGTTTCCGACCGAAAAGAGGTCGAAAAAGCCGTTGCGGCACTCCAGCGTCGCGGTTTTGCATGGAATGATATCAAGCGCGCACTCGAAACCTACGGCAATTCGCTGCCGGAGGAAGAATAACAAACATCCCGCTTTTTTGCAAGGAAAGCGGGATGTTTGATTTTATCGCGGTAAATCGCTTGCATGAATCCCGCGGTTGGAGTATCATAATAAGAGGAGAAAACTCTACCGGAAAGGAAGTATTTCCATGGAAACCAATAAAATTCCCGCCCGCGCAGATGTGCCCGAAAAGGACAAATGGGCGATTCAGGATCTGTTTGCGACCGATGATGACTGGCGTGCCGCGTTAGCGAAGGCCAAGGAGTTCATTCCGCGCATCACCGCATTCCGCGGCAGACTGGCCGAAAGCGGCGCTGCTCTGCTGTCTTTTTTCCGTCTGGATGATGAAATCAGCCTTGCATTTGACGCGCTCGTACACTATGCGCAGCGCCGCAGCGATGAGGACACCCGCGTCGCCGCGTATCAGGAGATGGTCAGCCAGGTGACGCGCTTCGCGGTCGAAATTCAGTCTGCCGCCGCGTTTGAGACCCCTGAGCTGCTCGCCATCAGCGATGAGGACATGAACCGTCTGTACGCCGAAGCACCCGAGCTGGAGCTGTACCGCCTGAATATCGACCGCATTCGCCGCCGCCGTGAGCATGTGCTGTCCGACAAGGAGGAGGCAATCCTCGCCGCTGCAGGCGAAATGGCCGCCAGCCCGGATGACATTTACTCCATGCTGAACGACGCCGACCTCAAATTCCCGGACGCGGTGGACAAGGACGGCAATAAACACCCCGTCACGCACGGCACGTTCATCCCGCTCATGCAGTCCTACGACCGCGTGCTCCGCAAGTCCGCATTCGATTCGCTGTACTCGGTTTACGGCCAGTTCCGCAACACCTCGGCGGCAACGCTGTCCGCGCAGCTCAAGCAGCTGCTGTTCTTCGCGAATGTCCGCAAGTACCCCTCGACGCTGGATGCCGCCCTTGACGGCAATGAAGTGCCGACCGAGATTTACCGCAACCTGATCGATGCGGTGCACCGCTCGTTTGCGCCCATGTACCGCTATGTTGCGCTGAGAAAGAAGCTGCTCGGCGTGGACGAACTGCACATGTACGACCTGTATGTGCCGGTCGTGGACGGCGTGGAAATGAAATTCACGTTCGAGGAGGCCAAGGAGATCGCACTGAAGGCGCTCGCGCCGCTCGGTGAGGACTACCTGAATCTGCTCCGCGAAGGCTTTGCAAACGGCTGGATCGACGTGTACGAGAACGAGGGCAAGCGCTCGGGCGCGTACTCAGCAGGTGCGCGCGTACACCCGTATGTGCTGCTCAACTTCAAGGGCACGCTCGACGACGTGTTCACGCTCGTGCATGAGATGGGCCACTCCATCCACTCGTACCTGTCCAACAAGACCCAGCCGACCGCGTATCAGGACTACGTTATCTTTGTTGCCGAGGTTGCATCCACCTGCAACGAGGCCCTGCTGATGGAATACCTGCTGTCCGTCACGACCGATAAAAAGGAGCGCGCGTACCTCATCAACCACTTCCTCGAGCAGTTCCGCGGCACGCTGTACCGTCAGACCATGTTCGCTGAGTTCGAGCTGGCTGCCAACGAGATGACCCAGCGCGGCGAGGGCACGACCGCCGAAGCGCTCTGCGCGATGTACAAAAAGCTGAACGAGCAGTATTTCGGCTCGGAAATGAACGTGGACGAGGAGATCTCGCTCGAGTGGGCGCGCATCCCGCACTTCTACTACGATTACTACGTTTACCAGTACGCGACCGGCTACGCCGCTGCCATTGCACTTTCGCGCCGCATTCTGCGGGAGGGTGAACCGGCGGTGAAGGATTACCTCGGCTTCCTGTCCGGCGGCTGCTCTGCCGACCCAATCACGCTGCTGCGCGGCGCAGGCGTGGATATGGCAAGCCCGAAGCCGATTGAGGACGCAACAAAGCTGTTTGATGAAATGATCTCTGAGATGGAAAAGATTCTGAATTGAGCATTGAGGATGAAAAATGGAGAATGACGTTTCTTTTTGCATTTTTCATTATCTGTAACACTCGATTAGAGCAAAGAAAAGGCACAGCCGATTGAAGTGACCCAAAAAAGTTAGACAAAAATTCAACGCAAAAATTGTTCAAGCAACCGAAAGGGCTTGCTGTCTGTGAATTGCAGGCGGCAGGCCCTTTAGCTTTGCCTTGATCCTGCGGTTGTTGTAGTAATCCAGATATTCAATGAACTCCTGCTTGAAGTGTTCCATAGAGTGAAATTCCTGCAGATACAACAGCTTACTCGAGCCGGGGTGCGGATTTAAAAACCATCTATCAGGCCGCTGATGAGCAGAAGGCGCTGGCTGCCTTAGACCATGTAACTGAAAAATGGTCTCCGAAATACCCGAATTCCATGAAACGCTGGAAGGACAACTGGGATGCGGTTTCACCTATTTTTAAGTTCTCAGCCACCGTCAGAAAGGTCATTTACACGACAAATGAGATCGAAATCACTGAATTCCACCTATCGGAAGCTCAACTGGCAGAGAAGTGTATTTCCAAGCGATACCTCCCTGTTAAAAGCCCTGTATCTGGCCACTTTCGAGACTATGAAAAAATGGACTGCTACGATCCGAAACTGGACACAGGTTTACGGAGAACTGAGCATTATGTACGAAGGACGTTTACCTGAATAATTGGAAGGCCGGTCAAGAAGACAGGCGTGAACTGCACCCCATTTGTTAGACAGTATGGTATACTATCTAACAAGTGGGGTGTTTTGCTATGCCAAAAGGAGTACCAAACAAACGATATACGCCGGAATTCAAGAAGCTGGTGATCGAAACCATGCAGGAAGAGGAATTGAGTTACAGCGAAACCTGCCGACGATTTGATGTAAACAGCAGAGATCAGATCAAATCATGGGAGCGAATCTACCTGGAGGAAGGGCCGGAAGGCTTTGCCGTTGAACGGCGTGGCCGCAGCAGTAAGGGTCGTCCGCCAAAGCAGTTGCCGAAGCAGGTAGAAGAAGATCTGCTGGCAGAGGTTCAGCGGCTGCGTGCGGAGGTAGACTACCTAAAAAATTTGCAAGCCTTGGTTTTGGAAGACGAGCGACGCCAGCACAAAAAACGCTGGTAGTTCAAAAGCTAAGGCAAAAACACGCACTCAGTATACTGCTCTCAATCGCTCAACTGCCCCGTGCAACTTTCTACTATCATTTGAAGCAGATGCAGAGAGAAGACAAATATGCATCTGTTAAAGAAGAAATCGCAGCAATTTACCACGAAAACAGGGGCCGGTACGGCTATCGCCGGATCACGGCAGAACTTCGCAAGCGTAAATTCTCTGTGAACCACAAGACTGTCCAGCGGCTCATGAAGAAGCTGGGCTTAGTTTGTCGTGTCAGGATGAAAAAATATCGTTCCTACAAGGGAGAAGTAGGCAAAATTGCACCAAATTTGCTAAATCGGGATTTTCATGCCGAAAAGCCGAATCAGAAATGGGTCACGGATGTGACGGAGTTTAGCCTGTTCGGAGAAAAGCTCTATCTGTCCCCGATTCTCGATTTGCACACCCGCCCGGGCCGCTTCCCGCAAGGCTTCCACTGTCTCCCGGGACATGCGGCTCCTTCCATCCAGGCAGGTGCCGTCCATGTCCACAGCCAGGAGTTTGATCCTGTGTCTTTTCTCTTGTGTCTTATCCATCTTATCACTCTCCTTGCCGTATGGATGAAAAAGGCTTTACCTCAGGCTGCTCTTCCCGATGCTCTCCTATATTTTTTGCCATCCACACCATGTGGTACCACCTGTGGAATTTGTAACCGCAGCTCGGGAACCGCCCCACAGTCCGAAATCCCATGCGCTGATGGAACAGGATACTGTCCCCGTTCAGGTACGGGTCTTCCCCCTCCGGGCAGGCGATGCAGGCGTAGAGATCCGTAATGCCCTGCATCCGCAGGATTTCCTCCAGGGCCTCGTACAGCTTCCTCCCAAGCCCCTGTCTCCTTCTGTCCCTCCGCAGATAAATGGACGTCTCCGCCGCCCAGTCGTAGGCCCGCCTCTCGTGAAAGGGAGAGGCGTAGGCATAGCCCAGGATTTCTCCTTCTGACTCTGCAAGCAGGTACGGATACTGCTCCCTTATGCGGCGGATACGCTCTCTGAACTCTTCCACAGAGGGCACCTCATACTCAAAACTGACAGCTGTGTGCTCCACATAGGGCGCGTAGATATCCAGCAGTGCCTCCGCGTCCTCCTCACAGGCAGTGCGAAGGCGGATAGGTTCCGTGTGTTCTATTGACATGCTCTATTTCCTCCATCTGTAAATAAGCAGGGAAGCAAGGATCAGCACAGCCCCCGCCGCCGAGACAGCAACCGGCAGCATCGGCTCCACCCTCCAGGCCACAAAGACTGCTGAGGGCCCGTCCGCCCCTGCAATGATCTTCAGGGCGCTCTGCTGGGAAGTCCACCAGAGGATACCCCAAATGAGCATGGCAGCGCCGATCAGCATCACGATGGCCAGCAGGATAACGCGCCGGACTGCCTGGCGTCTCTGCCCGGCCGCCAGCCTGACTGTCTCCGCCACTGTCTGTTCCGTCTCCTCTCCCGTCATTTTGTCCGGGAAGGTCTTCTCTCCTCTCAGAATGTCCAGGACTGTGACCCCAAGCTGCCCGGCCAGCGGCTCAAGAAGCGTGATGTCCGGGTAGCCCACGCCCGTTTCCCTTAGTTAAAGATATTGTTGGGTATCTCAAGATGTGTCATTCGATTTTGCCGATAAAGCGGTAGAAGATTTCCACTTCCTGTTCCCGGCTTCCGTCCTCACTTTTGACCGCTTCATGGACAAGGATTTTTTCAATCAGCGTATTCAGAAGTTCAGCCGTCAATTCTGTGGGATTGACATACTGTTTCATCAGACCTATCCACTTTTCAGCGTCAACCGCTGTCTGGGCGGCGACCTCCATCGCTTCGTGAAGCCGTTCAATTTTTGCGTCCAATTCTCGCTGTTCGCCCTGATACTTTTCGGACAGCATATTGAAATTGTATTCTGTAATGCGTCCGGCAGACCAGTCCTCATACATTTTTGCAAACAGGGTGTCTACTTCTGCTTTGCGCTTTTCCGCCTTTTTCAGTTCGGCTGTCTGCCGCTTCCTTGCAGTATTGCGTTCCTTGTCGCTGGCGTTAAGTAGCCGTTTCAGAAGTTTGTCCCCATCCTGCTGTGCCAGCACAGACCAGTATTGCAGACGGGAAAGGACATAGGCGTAAAGCACATCATAGCGGATATAGTGCATGGAACACTGGTGCAATCCTTGCCCGTACTTGCTACAATGGTAGTGGGCATAGGGATTTTTGTTCTGGCTGTTCATACCATAGGCCAGCGACCAGCCGCAGTCCGCACATTTTACCAGCCCGGAAAATATCTGTGTTGTGCCGTTCTTCTGCCGTCTGCGCCTGTTGCAAATCTGCTCCTGTACTTGACGGAACACATCTTCGGAAATAATCGCTTCGTGGGTGTTCTCCACACGATACCATTCCTCTTTTGGCTTGCGTACTTTCTTCTTGTTTTTGAATGAAATATTGGTCTGCTTATTGTGGACGCTGTGTCCGATATAGGTTTCCTCTTTCAGAATACTTTTCACCTGCGCTATCGTCCACGCATAGGCTTTTTCCTCCGGCGCTCCGGCATAGATATTTGCGAAAGTGCCGTATCTCTGGAAATTCAGCCAGCCGGGAGTAGGTACTTTTTCTTCGACCAAAATCCGTGTAATGCTGGCGGCTCCCCGGCCATGAACGGCAAGGTCAAAAATCTTTTCGATAATCCACCTTGTTTCCGGGTCAATCAGAAGATGGCCTTTCTTATCTGGGTCTTTGACATAGCCAAGCGGAGCATAGGCTCCATAGTGTGCGCCATTTGCGAACCGTGTCCGCATGGCCGCCTTTACCTTTTTGCTGGTCTGGCGGGCGTGCATTTCATTCAGAATGTTGAGGAATGGGGCAAGCTCATTCTCTCCGTTGATGGTGTCCACATTGTCATTGACAGCGATATAGCGGACGCCTTTGCTGGGAAAGTAGATTTCCGTGTACTGGCCGGTCAGAATGTAGTTTCTGCCTAAGCGGGATAAATCCTTCGTAACAACGCAGTTGATTTTCCCGTCCTCAATGTCATCAATCATTCTCTGAAAATCCGGCCTGTCAAAGTTCGTTCCAGACCATCCATCGTCGATATATTCATCTATGACATTCAGGCCATGCTCGGCGGCATATTGCCGGAGCATCATGCGTTGTGTCTGAATACTCCCGCTTTCTCCTTGCAGTTCATCGTCCCGGCTCAATCTCATATAAAGCGCCGTGTTGTAAATCGTAGTATTG
>OGXL01000724.1_pt1 | contig 29140 bp, 32 predicted proteins | sample 1576311 | NCBI WGS metagenome assembly OGXL01 (sample SAMEA3541564, study PRJEB24748) | human gut metagenome | biome: human gut; feature: human-associated habitat; material: faeces | place: China | collected 2012 | reverse complement strand
TTGCACCACCGTGCTTAGGGCCTTTAAGAGATGCCAAAGCGGCGGCAGTTGCCGACGCTGGCTCCGAAGGCCATAAGGAAATCTCTGTTCCAGATCAGCAGCACCACCGTCAGGACAACAGAAATGGCAATCTGCAGAGTAAAACAGTTCCCCAGCGTCTTTTCTGCCGACTCCTTATCCTTCTTCCCCATGAAGATAGAGGTCCGGGGCGCGCCTCCGTATCCTACCAGAGCCGCAAAAGCAGACACGATCATGATCAGAGGCATACATACACCCACGCCGGTGAGCGCCGTGGCACCGATCCCCGGAATATGTCCGATGTAAATCCTGTCAACAATATTGTAAAGCATATTGATAAGCTGCGCCGCCACTGTGGGAAGGGCAAGTTTCAGAAGCAGTTTTCCCAGTGGCTCTGTCTTCAGGAATTCCTTATCCTCCTGTTTTCCCTTTTCACTGTCTTTCTGTTCTTTCTCAGTCTGTCTCATAAGCGTCCTCTCCTTTTCGCTGTCACATTACCCTTAACGGTTTCTTGGTAAACCGTTTAATTGTAAACTATTCTCGTGTAATTATTATACTCTTCTTTCGCTCGCAGTCAAGGGCAGACTCTCCCCAGCTGAATGCGCTCATCCGCAAGGAGACAGAAAGACATCTTTTACAGTGTTCTGAGGGTGCTTACCATGCCCATCCGAAGATTTTTATAGATCCTCCTGGGGAAGCTCTGCTTCCACTTCTTTTTTATCAGCATCGGAAGACTGCGGCTTATTCACATCCTCTTTCAGCAGGCGGTAAAGAGCTGCCGCAACAGGAACTCCCAACAGCATGCCGGCAATTCCCATAATGCCGCCGCCCACTGTGACAGCCGCCAGCACCCATATGGCCGGCAGTCCCAGGGAAGATCCCACCACTCTGGGATAGATCAGATTACCTTCCACCTGCTGCAGGATGACAAGGAATATAAGAAAGATCAGCGCTTTGACAGGAGACACGGAGAAAACCATCAGAGCGCCCACAGCGCCCCCGATATAGGCTCCCGCCACCGGGATCAGCGCGGTAAAGGCGATCAGCGTCCCCACCATGGTGGCATAGGGCAGGCGCAGAACCAGCATTCCCAGGGTACAGAGCGTACCGAGAATGACAGCTTCCACGCACTGTCCTACAATGTAGCGGCTGAAACTGTCATTTAACACCTCCAGCACATGCAGCACATTCCGGTTCCAGGATGACGGCAGATACCGGTTCATCAGCCGCCTGCACTGTCCTGCCAGTCTGTCTTTGCCGAGCAGCAGATAAATGGCAAAGACAAAGCCGATCAGCGTGGTGACGATCTGTGAAAAGACAGAGGTGGCCGCGCTGATCAAGGCATTGACAACCGTGCCGGCGCCGTTTGTCAGAATATCCAGAAGCTGCCCCACCTTGGACCGCCAGTCAATACTGTTCAGAGCTTCCGCAATGTCCTCCTGGAGGATGTGATTGCGTGCCAGCATGTCAACCAGGGCATCAATGGCCTTGGTCAATCCGGAAATAATGACTCCGATGCAGGAGATCAGCTCGGGCACGATCCGGTTGATCAGAAGGATCACGATCAACAGCAGGGTAAGGAACGCGGCGATCATGCAGACCGGTCTGCGGCTCCTGGCTGCCAGTCCGGTCTTTGCGCCTGAAAAATAGTGTCTTTCATAAAAACGCATAAGAATGTTGACAAAATAGGCAATACCGCATCCCACGATCAGCGGCGAGGCGGCGCTCACGGCTGTCGCCAGAACATGGGCCGCATCCGGCCAGTACCGTATACCCAGATACAAAAGAAATATACTGATTACAATCTTCAAACATGTCTTCCACTCCAGCTTCATGCCGTTTCTTCCTCCATTTCCGCAAAGCCAGCCTGCTCTGCCTCTTCATTTGCGTTGTTTTTTCTTTTCAGCGTCTGAAAATAAGTATACTGATATGAGCATTATAATATATCAGATATCACATAAACAACAGCCAGTTCGGAGGAAGTGTCCATTTCAGGCAACTTATTGCAGGCAATTCATAATGACGCTGATCATCATTTCCTTTTCTTCCGGGTTCGATTCTGCAATCATGATCGTAAGCGCTACCAGGGTATGATCATCGATCAGCTTTCCGCCGTTTTGAAACAGCACGCCGTTTTTATCCAGAAAATACAGGAATATGGTGGCCGCTATCCGTTTATTTCCATCGGAAAAGCTGTGATTCTTTGTGACAAAGTACAGCAGATTAGCCGCCTTCTCCTCCAGTGTCGGATAAAGGTCTTCTCCTCCAAAGCTCTGGTAGACTGCCCCGATACTTCCTTTAAAGGAGTCATCTTTTTCGTTGCCAAACAGGGAGCTGCTCTCCCCGAATTTCATACTGTCAATCACTTTTCTGCATTCCTCGTAAGTCAGAACATAGATGGCTTCACTTCCTTTGGGCCGCGTCATATTCTGATGATCGTAGGCATCCAGCAGTTCCAGCGCATGGCTGTATCGTTCCACCACAGTCAGCACCTGTTTTGAGTCAAGGCTGCTCTCTACTCTTTTCATAACCTGTATTACCTCATTTAACTGATTCATGCGGTTATGGTTTACAGCGTAACCTTTGATTATGTACTCTTTTAATACGGAATTGGCCCAGCGACGGAACTCCACGCCCCGTTTGGATTTCACACGATAGCCGACGGATATAATTACGTCCAATGTATAAAACGGGACTGCCTGCTTTACTCCGACAACACGCATTTTTTGCGTGTTGTTTTCTCTTGTAAGCTCTTCTTCCGAGAAAACATTATTTATATGCTTCCGAATTGTCTTTTCATCCCTGCCAAATAATATCGCCATCTGGTTCGCGCTAAGCCATACGGTATCGCTTTCTACTGACACCGGCAGTGCAATACTTCTATCTTCCGTCTCAAATAAAACAATTTCTTTTTCATTTGCCATAAGTTTCTCCTTTCTACTCATCTTTTCACTGCACCAGGTCTGTCAAAGCCTGCATGTATCCCTCCAGACGTTTCCTTGCTCCCTGGTCAAGTTTTTCATAGCTCTGGATCAGTTCATATTCTTTTGATTTCTTATCAATCACAACATAGTCCGTCTGCTTAAATTCTCTGGGATTTTTACTGTCCGTATCCAGCAGCAGCTCATATGGAGAAATTCCCAACACATCACATATAATCATAATCTTATCAGCAGAAGGATTCGTTCCTTTTCTACGCCAGTCACTGACTGTACTCTGAGATATCCCAGTTTTTTTCGCAAATTCATATTGAGACATTCCTTTTTCCTCAAGATATTGATAAATTCTTTCACTGATCAGCATCGTTCTCCCTCTCTTCTCCATTCTTAGCATCGGTAACCCCGACTCATCCGGCCGTCTCCAGATGAATAGCCTTATTTCTTTCACACATCGTATATACATTATAATATCGTATAATAAATATTTTGTCAACTACCTCAACGCTTTTTATGTCATATTTTAAGTGACACATACATGTACTTTAAATAGCACGAAAAAAGGCAGGGAAAACCCTGCCTCATCCTCAGACTATTCTGTTTTCACCGACTACAGTCCCAGTCCGTCAATCCACTCCTGCACCGCGGCTTCATCGGGGCTGGAGCCAAATCTCATGCCTTCCTGCCAGTCCCCGGTTCCGGCCATATCCGCCAGAAGCTGTCCACTCTCGCCAAATCCCGAGGATGCGGAAGTTGCAAAGGGGATGACGGTCTTGCCTGTGAAGTCATTGTTTTTAACAAACTGATTTACCGGCCAGGCAGCTTCTCCCCACCAGTTGGGGTAGCCAAGAAGGATCGTGTCATACTGATCCACGTTTTCGATCTGAGAGGCCAGCTCGGGCCTTGCCTCCTGGTCCTGCTCGTCCGCCGCCTGGTCCACCAGGGTCTCATGGTCCAGCGGATACTGGTCCACCGTCTCGATGCGCAGCAGATCGCCGCCTGTGGTCTGCTGGATGACGCCTGCCGTGTACTCCAGATTTCCCTTGACCTGGCCGTCATCTACCACAATGCTGGCTCCTGCGTCCGCGTCAATGCCCTCTGTGTCCACATCTTCCGGCACGGAGAAGTAGGCAATAAGAATGTCGGAGGAGCCTGTGGCCGCCCCGGTGTCAGTCTGATTCTCCCCGGATGCCTGGTCTTCCGCTGTGCCGGCTCCGCAGGCAGTGATCCCAAGGGCTAAGGCTGAGGTCATCAGTATGGTCACGATTTGCTTTTTCATATTTTCACTGTCCTTTCCTTTTCCATCTGAACTGGTTTTACGGTTTTATTATAAAAAAAACGAGTCCTCCTAAGAAGACTCGTTTAGTTTCGCAGTATTAACTTCAAGGTAAATGCCGCCTTACCCTTCCTGCCCCCAGTCTCGCACGGCAAGCTGCATATAATGCTGGTACAGCATACCGAAGCGGTAGATATAGCCCGGCTTCCACGGTTTTGCCTTGCCGCAGAAGTGCAGGATGCCTGTGTTTTCCATCACCCATTTTACATTACACTTCCCGGAGCTTCGCATCAGATAGTTGTTGTAATTCCGGGCGTCGTAGTTCCAGAGTGCATCGTCCAGAGGGAAGATCCGCTCCCCGTAGAGTGCGTTTAAGAGGTCCTGGTCCGGGAGAACCAGCTCCATGCGGTGCTCCTCCACATGCTGAAAGATCTTCTCCGGGAGGATCTCCTGCCGTCCCAGCTTCAGATCCATCAGCAGCACACCAGAATTATAATAGTCGTGCTCCACTCCCAGCCGGAGCCTGTTCATATCGTTTGCAAATTCTGTTTTTCCTGTGTGGGCCGCCGCCCCGAAGAGCCAGCCTGTCATGTTCGTCTCCCAGAGAGGACGCAAGGGGTTGATGACCAGCGTATCCGGGTCCAGGTAGATCATCCGGTCCAGGTCCTCCGGCAGCATCCAGGCCGCCAGCAGACGGTAGTACATCTCCACCGGGTATCTGCTGCTGGCCGGAGCGCTCCGGAACAGCTCCTCATCCATCTGCACCGGGAAAAAGCCGTATCTCGCCTGTCCGCACCATTTGTCCACTGCCTCCAGCATCGGCTCCGGCAGGTGATTGTGGAGCAGATACAGGGAAAATTGCTCACCCGGATTGTTCAGCTTCAAGGATGTGAGCATGACCTGGAGCTGAGGAAAATAATTCTGATCAAGAGTGACTAGGATATTCAAACTATAACCTCCCATTTTCCGCGTTTCTGTACATTTTCTTTTATACCAGACCCGGCGCCGTCCCGCCATACCCAATATAAAAAATCTGTATAGACATATTACGAAAAATGTAAAAACCTGTCACCTGGCAGTTTCGCCGCCAAGGACCGCTCCCTTTTTCACAGAAATCTTAAGGCCCGGACAGGGCTCCTTCTGATGACAGCAGACCGTCCCGCTGCTTACTTCCACCGTAATCTTTTTCTGCCACCCTTCCGGGATGTAGATGATGATTTTTCCGCTCTCCACATAGCGCTGTACCACCAGGTTTGGGTTGAACCCGTCCCGGATCTCCACTGTGGCGTTTTTCTCTGAAATAAGGTAATCCTGTGCCTCTTTTTTCTTCATGACAAAATTTTGCATAGTCATCTTCTTTTCCTCCCCCTGCAGAAGCCGCATGCAGCTTCTCATCACTGCGCTGATCATCGTTCCCGCTGCCTTTTGTATGATGACTATACTATACCGGAGATTTTTTTAAATAATGTTGGCAAATTATTTAAGAATTTTTAAATTTTTCTTTTTAATAACACTCTTTAAAAATCTCCAGTATCTCCCCCGGCAGTATTTTCCGGTAGCCTCCCGGGGAAAAACGGCAGGCGTCCGCAATGCTCTTAAGCTGCTTCTGATCCTTGATCCCAAGCTGCCGCAGGGTGGTGGGAAGACCCATGTCACGGATGAACGCTTCCAGAGCGTCGATCCCGGCCCTGGCCAGTTCCTCCTGGCTCTTTCCCTCCGGGGAGATCCCCCACACATTGACGGCAAATCTGGCGAATTTGGAAAGCCCGTCCCTGTATATATGGCGGTAGTAGGACGGGTGCAGCACCGCCATCCCCTGGCCGTGTCCGCAGTCCGTGTAGGCTCCAAGCTGGTGCTCCATGAGATGGCAGGCGAAATCACACTTTTTCCCCAGTTTGATAAGCCGGTTCTCGGACAGGGTGGAGTCCCACAGAAGGTTGCTTCTGGCCGTGTAATCCCGGGGATTTTCCACCGCCATGCGCATATTCCTTATGATATTGCGCATCAGAGCCTCGGCCAGCTCATCAGACACATTCTGCTCGTCCGGCTCGCTGAAATAGGTCTCCATGATATGGGAGAGGCTGTCAAATGCCCCCGCCACCATCTGTTCCTTCGGTACGCTGAAGGTGTAGACCGGATCCATGAGGGCAAACCTGGGGCTGCACTTTGGGTAGTCGTACCCTGTCTTTATCTTCCGCTTTTCGTGGGTAATGACAGCCGCCCCGTTGCACTCGCTTCCTGTCCCCGCCGTGGTGGGGATCATGCCTGTGGGGATGGGATCAAAATCAATGATGCCTTTTCTCGCCCAGTAATTCTCCCAGGCGTCGCCCCTGCATCCTGCCGCCAGCGCCACAGCCTTGGCACAGTCCATGACAGAGCCGCCCCCGATGCCCAGGATCATCTGCACCTGCCCCTCTCTGGCAAGCCGGACGCCCTCCATGACTTTCCCGTAGGTGGGATTGGGCATGATGCCTGGAAATTCCACTATGTTCTTCCCCGCCTTCATAAGGATATTCAGCACTTCGTCGTAGATCCCGTTTCGCTTGACAGACCCCTGGCCGTAGGCCATCATGACCGTGTCGCAGTCTTTCACAAGACAGGTGAGGAATTCCTTCACGCACCCCTGGCCGAAGTAGACCTTTGTCTTATTTTCATATATAAAGTTGTTCATATGGAACCCTTCCTCCTCTAACTCTCATCTATCTGCGCCTGCCAGAAAGCAATGGCATCATTGATGCAGCCCTCCGCGGAGGTACCGATGCCAAGTCCAAAGCCGTGCTGCAGATCCGGGTAGTGATGAAATTCCGTCCGGATCCCGGCGGCGTCCAGGTTTTCGATCCGCTCCTCCATGGTCCGCCAGTTTGCTATCCCATCGTTCTCCCCCACGCAGGCGTAGGTAGGGGGATCCTTTTCCGTGTAATCCGTGTGTCCCGTGTACTGCATGATCACGGCTCCGGGCCCTGGCAGGTCATCCCCGCCGAACCGGGCCGGACCGTAGGAGCCAAGGTAAGCAGCCATTCTGGCTCCTGCAGAGCCGCCCCAGAGTGAATAGCAGTCCGTGCTGACTCCCAGCTCCTGTGCATGTGAAAAGATAAAGCTGATGGCCGCCGCCAGATCCTCACAGGCGACCTCCGCTCCCCCTGTCCTGTACTGCAGGGCAAAAGCATTGTATCCCTGGCGGCTCAGCTCCAGGGCGTGGGGAAAGCTCTCGTGTATGGAGCCCACATAAGAAAATCCGCCTCCTGCGCTGACTACGGCAAAGGGCGCGTCCGTCCTGCCCCGAAAAAAGAAAAGACCTGTGTTTTCCTTGTCCGGATCTGCCTGCTTTTCCTCCTCCGTGTAAATATCGTAGAAGATGGTCTCCCCGTCCGCCACCATGTCTTTCATGGAGTTGATCACATCCACCGTGGTATCCGTATTGATATAATTGTGATAAGGAAGCATGGAGTCAATATGATCCAGCGTCATATCCTCATCCGGCTGTCTCTTCCTCCTGCTGCGTCTCCTGCTGTGCCTCTTGTTGTCCCTCTGTCTGATTGCTCTCTGCTGCCGGTTCCGGGGCGGAAACGCACCCGGATAGCCCCAGCACGGCGCTTAAAAGAAGCGCTGTCAGTATATTTTTCATATTTTCAAACCTCCCTTATCCCTCCTGCCGTCAAAGGGCAGGCTGTGTTATGTCTGCTAAAAGTATTGTACAAAAAAAGAGACTTCCAAAGAAGTCTCCATTAGTTTCCCAGTTAATACCTTTCGCTTTATAGTATAAGCCTGGCTGTTTTATACGGCTTTCTGAATGGCTTTCAGAAACCGCTTCACAAGATCCGACGGCTCCGGGGAGTAGAGGACGCCGTAGGGAATGGTGTACTTCCACTCCACAGGGATCACCTTCAGAAGAGGATGCACATCCTTCCAGTTCTCCACCACCATAAGAATATCGTTGCTGTTCTCGCACTGGTTAAAAATATCCACGCTGTAAATATCAAAATCCACCACATGGATCTGGTGATGATTTTTCCAGATGTCATCCCGCAGCTCATCCACATAGTTGCTCCAGCCCCTGTGCATCATGAGAAAATTCTCTCCGTACAGATCCTGGAAAGTGAGTGTGTCTTTCTCAGCCAGCCTGTGGTTGACAGAGACGGCGCAGCAGATCCTCTGCCTGGACAGCTCCAGCCCTGCGCACTGGCGCAGTTTCAGCATAGTCTCGTCGAAGATCCCCGCCACCACGTCGATATTGCTCCCCAGGTTCTTAAGGATCTCCCTTGCGCTTTCCTGGCTGTTCATATAGGGGATCATCTGCAGCTTGATATCCGGATACTGTTTCTGCACCTTTGACCAGGCCTGCACCAGGGGCGCGGCCGGGGTCATGGGGGATGTGCCGATCCGGATCACATTGTCCTTCTCCTGCATGGCTTTCCTGGCCCGCTCCACGGACTCCTTGCAGTACTGGATGATATATTTTGCATCTTTATAGAGAGATTTTCCCGCCTCCGTGAGGGTCAGCCCCCTGTGGGTGCGGACAAAAAGAGTAAGACCCAGGTCTTTCTCAAGAAGATTGATCTGTTTTGTGACGGCGGGCGGCGTGATGTAGAGCGCTTCCGCGGCTTTGTTAAAGCTGCCCAGATCCGCCACAACGATAAATGTCTCAAGCTGCAGGTTGTACATAGATCCTCCTCCTTTGTCATCTCCTATCGGATATAGTTTGTATTGATCCTTTTCTCCTCCTTGGGGGGGAATGACTCCCTGCTGCTTTCCGGCCTCAATGCTCTTTAAAAGCCAGGCCATATTTTTCCCAAGCACACGCATGATCTGAACGCCCTCTTCGTCCTTAAGGACATCCTCAGGCGTCTGCCCGTGCACCATATTCCAGTATCGGGAGGAGACGACAGGCATCTGGGTATACAGAAGATAATTCCTCTGCTGTGATGCCTTCTTTTTTCAGTTCGCAGCCTGCCAGATCAAGCGCCGTATGCGTGCACCCGTTCTGGTGCGGGCTCCCGTTTACAAGTAATACTTTCATTTTCTGTCTCCTTGTTATTTTAATACTTTATTTTTCAAAAAGCCAGCTCATAATTTCCCTGTCCGCGGCGAAAAGATTGCCTCCGCTGTGCTGGTTGGACATGCCCTGGCTTTCAAAGTAGGACCCGGCTTTCACATCCAGCACCAGAAGCTGGTCTATCTCCTGGCCGGACAGGCCCTCCTGCTCATACAGGCTGCGGAGATTTTCACAGGCTTCCTTAAAAGGACCGGCCCCGTAGTACTCGTCGCTCTCACCGATGACAAAATACACCGGCGTGCGGCTCTCCACTACCGGCTCATAGGCCCCGTCCCACCTGGAACTGCACAGAAGGCAGGCGGTAAAAAGCTCCGGTCTTTTGCCAAGGACAAGGGACATGGTCTCCCCGCCCCCGGAGTATCCTTCCCCGTAGACTCTCTGGGAGTCGATATTGTAGCTGGCAAAAAAATATTCCACCAGGGCAATGGTCTGATCCGCGGACTCCTCGCCCCAGCCGGAAAGCTGGGGCGCCACAACAATCATATCCGGGTCATATTCCTGGGCCGTGAAGCCGAAATCCTCCTGGTACAGGTTCTCGCCTGTCCCCTGGAAATACAGTCCCTCGTAGCCCGGCAGGGTGAAAAAGATAGAGGTCGGATGGCTGCCGTCATAGCTGTCCGGCACATACAGATTGAAGTGGATATCTCCCTCTGTCTCCGAGTGCAGGACATTATCCAGGGTAAAGCCCCGGTACTCCTGCGTCCCCTCCGTAACGGAATACGAGGCCTCCCGGGGCGTCTGCCCGGCGTTTCCGCAGGCTGTCAGCAGCACCATCAGCCCTGCCAGAAGAGCAGGCACGGCTTTCTTTTTTCGTTTCATCCTGTCATTCCTCCTTGTCCATGTTCTCTCTTTGTTCTGTCTTTTTTCTCTCTATTTCAGTTTCCGCCAGGTGTGCATGTACATGCCCAGGGATACCGGGAGCATGACCAGCTCCACCACAAGCTGGGTCCAGATCATGCCGTAAAGGCCGATAGTCACATCCATGATAATCAGAAGCGGGATATTCAGAAGTCCCTGCCTGCTGAATGTAAGGATGGCTGACTGGGTGCCCTTCCCCATGGCCTGCAGAGTGTAGCTGATAAGGAAATTCACCGCCGTGAAAGGCACGGCCAGACAGGCGATCCTGAGGAACTGCTCCCCCAGCGCACTTGTCTGTGCCTCCGGGATGAAAAGATGCAGGATACCCGGGGCAAGTGTGGCGAAGCAGGCCACAAAGCAGGCGGACAGGACCACGGCTGTCTTCCAGGAAAAGAACGAGACGGCACGCATCCTTTTATAGTTCTTTGCCGCATAGTTGTAACCCACCAGGGGCATAAATCCCTGACACAGGCCCATAGACACATTCAAAGGGAACTGGTCGATCCTTTTGACAATGCCGTAGGCCGCCACAGGGATGTCCCCGTAGCCGGAAGCCAGCCGGACCATCACCATGTTGGACAGATTGCCAAGGCCTGTGGCCAGCGCCGAGGCCAGCCCCACGGAAAAGACCGGCTTTACAAACCGCAGGGTAAAATATTTGGGCAGAAGGGAGACAGATGTCTGATCCCCCAGCCGCCTGTACATGATCACAAAAAACACCAGGGACGCCAGGTTGGAAAAGGCCGTTGCCATGGCCGCCCCTGCCACATCCAGGTGCAGTCCAAAGATCAGCACCGGATCCAGCACTACGTTCAGAATGCCGCCGAACATCATACCGATGCTGGCCGGCCGGGCATGGCCTTCGCTTCGCAGAAGATGCCCCATGGACAGACTCAGCATGGTGGGCACGCCGCCCAGAACCACCACCCAGTCCAGATAGCTCCGGGCGTAGCCGTATGTATCCTGGCTGGCCCCGAGAAAAGAAAGGAGCGGCTCCTGGAAGAGAAAGGTCAGAAGGGAAAACAGCAGTGTGACCGCAGCTCCGCCCCATATACTGAAGGCAGAGACATGCCGGATATCCCTGTGGTTGTTCTTCCCCATCATCCGGGAGATCAAACTGCCCCCGCCAAGGCCGAAGAGATTGCCAAGGGCTGTCAGCAGATTGAACCAGGGCGACACCAGGGACACAGCCGCCACCATGTAAGGATTGCCGATCTGTCCCACAAAAAAAGTATCTGCCAGATTGTAGATCATGGTCACCACCTGGCTTATGATGGCAGGGATTGCCAGCGTGGCCACTGCCCTTGGAACCGGCATGTCCTCGAACAGTTCTTTTTCTGAGACTTCCTGTCTTCTCATCGCAGCGCCTTCTTTCCTGCCCGGTTCCTATCCCAGAAGCGGACCGCATCGTCTATCCATCCCTCTGCCTCCGTTCCCACGCCAAGGCCGAAGCCGTGCCGCAGTCCGGGATAGAGATGAAATTCCGTGTCAATGCCAAGTTCCTCCATACACTGAAGCCGCCTTTTCATCACCCGCCAGTCAGCAATGCCGTCCCGGCCGCCCACACAGGCGTATGTGGCCGGATCAGCCGGACTGTACTGGCTGTGTCCGGTGTACTGCATGATCACCGCGCTGGCAAGGTCCTGGCAGGCCGCATCCGCGGTTCTTGTCCTGTACACGAGGGCAAAGCCATTGTACCCCTGCCGGGAGAGTTCCAGCGCATGGGGCAGGCTCTCGTGAATGGAGCCCACATAGTAAAAGCCGCCTCCTGCGCAGACCACAGCAAAAGGCGCCTTCTTCTCTCCCCGGAAAAAGAAAAGACCTGTGTCCTTTTTCTCCGGGTCCTGCCGTTTCTCCTGCTGAGAGTAAATATCATAGAAAATCTGGCGGTCCTGTTTCCTCTGCTCCTGCATCTGCCGGATCACATCCACGATCCTTGTATCTGCCTGTACCATCATCATCTCTCCTTTTTTATCTGACCGGCCGCTCATCTGTAGTCTGTGCTCCGGCTCACTTCCATCCAGTCCCGGATTTCCCGCAGCCTGTGATCAGCCATGTCTTCATATGTTCTTTCACCTCTTTAAGTAAATTGGCAAAGATACGGCCTGTGTATCTTTGCCAATCTTCCGATCCTTATCTTTTTCTTTACATGCACTCCATCAGAATATCGTAGATCTCATCGTGGCTCAGCTCTCTTGGATTGCTTTTGATAATATTGCAGCTATCCGCCACATTTCTTAAAAGCTCCGGCGTGATCTCTGTTTTCGACCGCAGTTCACTCATCTTTGTCGGAAGGCCGCACTCTCTGATAAAGTCTGCCAGCGCCTCAACGGCTTTTTCCGCTGTGTCCACGCCAAAGACTTCCTGACCGAACCTGGCAAATTTCTCCTCCGCATCTTTTGCGATATGGCGGTAGTAAGCCGGGTGGATCACTGCCAGTCCCTGTCCGTGGTTACAGTCTGTGTAGGCTCCAAGCTGGTGCTCCATCTGGTGGCACTGGAAATCCGTCACTCTTCCCACCTTCAGAATGCCGTTTTCCGCCATGGCGGAGTCCCACATGAGATTGCCCCTTGCCTGGATATCGTCTATATTTCCCATCAGCCGCTTCATGTTTACCACTGTATTTCTCATGACAGCCAGTGCCACATCGTCAGATACATTGTCTGCGTCTGAATTTCCAAAATAGGTCTCCATGGCGTGGCTCAGTGTGTCGAAGGCTCCGGAGATCACCTGCATTCTGGGCACGGACATGGTGTAGGACGGATCCAGGATGGCAAACCTGGGAGCCGCAGCCGCCATTCCAGCCTTGATCACCTTCTCCTCGTTGGTGATGACTGCGCCGCCGTTCATCTCAGCGCCTGTGCCGGAAGCGGTGACAATGGCGCCCATGGGAATCACCTCTGAAGGGAACTGATGGTCTGTCATCTCCATCTCCCAGAGGTCCTTGTCTGTCTTTGCCTGGGCTGCCACGATCTTGCAGCAGTCAATGACAGAGCCGCCGCCCACTGCCAGGATAAAGTCAATGTGTTCCTTCTTTGCAAGCTGCGCTCCTTCCTGCACTTTGGCGTAGGTAGGATTGGACATGATGCCGGAAAAATCTGTCACCTCTTTGCCCGCCTCTTCCAGGATGGATTTCACCTCATCGTAGATGCCGTTCTTCTTCACGGAACCGCCGCCGTAAGCCAGCATCACATGAGGGCCGTAAGCGGACACAGCCGCTGCCAGGTGCTCTTTTGCTGCTCCCTCTCCAAAATAAACCTTTGTGGCATATTCATATACAAACTTCTGCATGATCCATTACTCCTTTCTCTATGTTTTCATTATAAACCAGGCCCGGTTTCCCTTGAAGAAACAATAAGTTCCGGGGTATATACCCAAAGGTTTGTATCGTCCTCCGATCTATGTGCAAAAAGATACCGCTCAGATCAAAGTCAAACCTCTGATCCAAGCGGTATCTGCATTGCAAAAAACTATTTGCCGTACCACACCGGTGAAGCTGCAACCTCGCCGGCCGCTGTGTAGAGCACGCCTCCCTCACTGTAATAGTTGGGGTTTCCCGGGACAGCTTCTATGTACATCAGGCCGTCCAGTCCGTCAAAGGCACACATTCATCTGTGTATCTGTCTACTTTCCGAACACCTCTGCTGCCTGCTTCATATTTTCTATGATAGGCACCTTAAAGGGACACCTGGTCTCGCAGGCTCCGCAGCGGATACACTCCCCGGCATGGTGCTCCAGCACCTCATAATGCTCCCGCACTGTCTCCGGCACTTCTCCCTGTGCCTTTGCCAGGTTCAGGAACTTTGTGACAGAGGCCACGTCGATCTTCTTCGGACAGGGCGCACAGTGACTACAGTACATGCAGTGTCCCTCCCAGCTTATATTGGGGAAGGAGGCAAAAGCCAGAGCATAATCCTTCTCTTCCTCCCCGGCCTCCTCGTAGGCAAGGCTCTCCTGAAGCTGCTGTACACTGTGGGCGCCCACAAGGACAGTGGCCACTGCGGGACGGGTCAGGGCATAGTGGAGGCACTGCACTGCCGTCAGCGCTTTCCCAGCCGGGGACAGCTTCTCGTCCAGAAGGTCACCGCCGCCGAAGGCTTTCATGACCGTCACGCCCACGCCCATTCTCTGGCATGTCTCGTAGAGTTCCTGCCTCTCCGGATCCATGTTCACCAGATGGTGGTCATAACTTTTCTCTGCCCACAGTTCCTCCACATCCTCGCTGGCAGGCTGCAGATCATAGCAGGGATTGACGCTGAACATAAGCACCTCGATCCAGCCGCTCTTCACCGCCGCCAGCGCAACCTCCGGGTTGTGGCTGGACAGGCCGATATGCCGGATGACGCCCTTCTCTTTCAGCTCCTTCACATAGGCCAGCACCGGCCCTTCCTCTATCTCTTTCCAGTCCTTCATGGAGTCCACGTAGTGGATCATACCCACATCAATGTAGTCTGTCTGAAGCAGGGAGAGCATCTCCTCCATGCCCGCCTTTACTTCCTCTATCTTTCTGGAACGCTTGTACTGCCCGTCCTTCCAGATGGAACAGACGTGGGACTGGATGATGAATTTCTCCCTTCTTCCCTGCAGCGCCTCCCCGATGGCGGCGCGCACCTGGGGGTTGGAGGTGTAAAGGTCAAAGTAGTTGATTCCCTGCCTCTGCGCCTCATCAAGAAGCAGCTTTGCCCCTTTGCATCCGTCCTCTGCAAATCCCTCGCATCCAAGTCCGATCTCGCTGACCTTAAGTCCTGTGTTTCCCAGTTCACGATAGTTCATAGTCCTCTTCTCCTTTTCTTTCTTGCTATGTTTCCTGTTCCCGCCTTACTTCTTACTCTTCACTGACAAGAAGTGTCCGCAGCATCCCGGCAAATTCCTCTATGTAATAGCTGCTGTGCTCCTTCATCCAGAACAGGCAGTAATTTCTCCTAAGCTTCTGCCCTCCCTGCAGGATAGGCAGCCGCTTTACGGCCGCCCCTGCCGGGGATAGCGTTCCCACTTTGTCCACAGGGAGAAATCCCCTGTTTCCCGCCACCATCAGCCTTCCCTCCTCCAGGTTCCCGGCAAAAAGGAAACTGCCGCCAAATCCGACGGTATTTTTATAGTACGCTTCCTCTGTGCTCTGCTGCTCCCCGGGAGCCACGAGAATACAGGGTATATGTCTTAGATCCTCCAGCTCCACTGCGTCCTGGTCCGCCAGGAAACTGCCTGCAGGAATTTCCGCCAGGCAGTCGCACCGAAGCAGCTCATAGTTGACATACTGATCCGAGAAAGCTCTTCTCTGGTCATTAAGGATCAGATCCGCCTCACCGAATCTGAGGAGGTCGTACAGCTCCTCGTGAGTTCCGTTGACAATGCTGATGGCCACTTCCGGGTACATCCGGGAAAACTCTGCCACAGCCTGGTGAAGCTCCTGTCCGCTGTAATTCCGGGGATATCCGATCCGAAGCTGGGACTCCTGGTCCTGTCCGATCCGCACAGTCTCGCGGCGGACCGCTTCCACCTGGCCCAGCAGCCCCTTACTCTGTCTGTAAAAATACTCGCCCGCAGGAGTCAGGGAAAATCTGCGGTTTTCCCTGTGGATCAGCTCCACCCCAAGATCTGCCTCCAGCGCCCGGATCTGCTGGGAGATGGCCGACTGGGAGATGTAGCACTGTTCTGCCGCCTCTGTGAAACTTCTGCAGTCAGCCACTGCCACGAAATATCTCATCTGCCTCAACAGCAAAAAATCACCTTCCCTCCACACATACAAAAAAACGCCGCACACAGGAAGGCAATGCCATGACTTACCTGTATGCCGGCGCTGTCTTTACTTGTAGTCTAGCAAAAGGGCAGGGTGACCGTCAATACCTGCTTTCTCTCTCCAGGTCCTTATTTCTCCGGACGCAAAGGCCCGTAGAACCAGGATGCCGTGGCTCCTCCGTCGATGAGAAAGTCCGCCCCTGTGATAAATGCCCCTTTATCGCTCATCAGCAGTTCCGCCACATCCGCCACCTCGTCGGCTGTCCCTGGGCGGCCTGCCGGGCAGTTGGCAAACATATTCTTATAGAAGTCGCCTCTGGGACCATTAAACTCATCGACAGCCAGAGGGGTCACGATAATGCCCGGCGAGATGGAGTTGATGCGGGCGCCCCGCTGTCCCCATTTCACTGCCTCTGCCATGACCCGCTTCTCATTGCAGCGCTTTGCCATCTGGTAGGCGTGCAGGGTATCTTTGATATGTTCCGGCTGAAGTATGGGCAGATCCAGCAGTTCCTCCGCAGGCGTGCAGGCAAGCTGCTCATCTTCCTCCGGTGTAAGAGCCGGCATCCTGTGTCCCGACTGGCTGGAGATGGTGACGCCTGTGCCGCCTTCCCTGATCACCTTCCCCACCTCTTCCAGCAGCACCGCTGTCCCGTAAAGGTCCACCTTCAGTATCGCCTCCACAGGAGCCTGGCTGGGCGAAACTCCGGCAGCGTTGACAAGCATGGCAATCTGGCCGTACTCCCGGGCTTTTTTTATCAGATTTCTTATGGACTCCCTTGAGGCAAGATCCATTTCCACCGCCTCCGCGTCAAACCCGGCGCTGTTTAAAATCTCTGCCACAGCCCGGGCATTGTGCAGGCTTTTATCTCCGATGACAATTTTCATGCCACGGCCCATGCGGCGGGCAATGGCCATACCGATCTGTCCTGCCCCTGTCAGGATCATTACATCTTTTTTCATCACAACAACCTCCCGAAAACATTTTCAAGATTAAGTTTAACCTTTTTCTTAGGAGAATCAATTCGGATTTCACGTGCTATTCATAAGTGAAACTTATGCGAACACAACTCTGCTGCCTACACCGGATCACCATACGGCTGATCCTTTAGCTGTTCCATTAATTTGAATATTTTTTGCTCAATGGTTTTAATCACTTTTATAAATACTTCATCGGTATTTCCAGTAGGGTCATCCAGCCCCCAGTCTTCTCTGTGCCTGCAGAATAACTTTCAAATATATCAGAGGCGAAATGTCTGCCAAGCGCCTCCGCAATCTGACTCCGGCAGGAATTATGCACACAGATGAATGCCACTTTAGGTTTTGTTTTCATTCGTTACCTCCTGTCCTCTAAATAAGAATATATTGAAGGGCATTAAACAAGTATCCAACGAATATAATGCCAACCGCACATATCCCGATAAATGCCGCCAGCAGTTCTGGTTTTACAGCCTTCCGAAGCATGATCAACGAGGGAAGTGACAATGTTGTAACTGCCATCATAAAGGATAATACTGTTCCCAACTGCGCGCCTTTAAAAAGCAGGGCTTCTGCAATAGGAATTGTCCCAAAAATATCTGCATACATGGGAATGCCTACGATTGTGGCAAGAATGACCCCGAAAGGATTATTGCTTCCAAGAACTGTCTCAATCCAGTGTTCCGGTATCCAGTTATGGATAAAAGCGCCAATTCCGACACCCAGCAGAATATAGGGAAAGACACTTTTGAAAGTCTCTGCCATCTGTTCTTTTGCATAAGTCAGCCGTTCCCGGACTGTCAGCTCCGGAGAGTCAATATCCACACTTCCCGCAGAAAGCACAAAGTTCTCAACATACTTTTCCATATGGAGTTTTTCGATAAGCGTACCGCCAGCCACAGCGATCACAAGGCCGAGCAAAACATAAATCACAGCAACCTTTGTTCCGAAAATACTCATAAGCAGTACAAGACTTCCCAGATCGACCATTGGTGATGAGATCAGAAAAGAAAATGTCACCCCAAGCGGCAGCCCTGCACTGGAAAAACCGATAAACAGCGGAATAGACGAGCAGGAACAAAATGGCGTCACTGTTCCCAGCAAAGCAGAAATAATATTTGCCCAGATGCCGTGAAAGCGCCCTAAAATCCGCTTGCTTCGCTCTGGCGGGAAATAACTTTGTATATATGAAATCACAACCAAGCACCTGATCTTGGATAAATTGCCACACTCCCATATAATATCCTCCCTTTCAATATATCAATTTTTTTTGATGTGTTATACCTAATGAAACGCCACCTGAGATCAGATGACGTTTAATTTACATTTTCTGTACCGGGTGTAGCCAGCTTTTCCAGCAGAGCAAGTGCTTTATCTCTGCCGGACAGACTCAGACGATAATAGGTCCATTTTCCCTCCTGGCGGCTGATGACAATTCCCGATTCACACAGTATTTTCATGTGATATGATAATCCCGATTGTGTCAAATCCAATGGTTCCAGAAGTTTACAGGCGCATTTTTCACCGCTTCGTAATTCTTCCAGTATAGCAAGACGTTTAGGATCACAAAACGCTTTGAAAACTTTCGCATGCTCCTGATACTTCTTTTCCATCCCAGCACCTCACATCAAATTATTTTGATATGATTATTGTATGCATCATCCACGTATTTGTCAAGGAAATTCTAATGGAAAAATATGTCAATCTAAGAGCTTTAGCAATGTACCTTCCTGTACATAACCTCCGGCACTCCCAGGCAGATTACCGCCAGGGCCGCTGCCATCCCTGCTGCCTGCCACACCGGCCAGGAAAAGGTAAAGTAGGAGATCCGGCCGCCCATGTATGCTCCGACAGCGGCCAGCACAGCGCTTCCCACGATAAGAAGAAGAGCTGCCGTCACAAGCAGGTAGATGGCTCCCTCCGCCAGGATCAGGCCCTTTTGCTGTCTCCTTGTCATACCGATCTTTTCCATCATGTCAAACTCCATTTTCCGGGACAACATCCCTGTGACACAGACGTTGAAGTAATTCAGAAGTCCAGCAAAGATCAGCACAGCGGCGATGATCCCAAAAACCAGGTTGCTGACCATAATATAGCTCCGGGCCTCCTCCATAAGATCACCGGCGATGATCAATAAGAGGCCTGCTTCGCCAGCCTCGTCCCTTCGCCGGTTCTCCGCTGCGGTGATCTGCTCTATCCCTTTCTGTACGTCCGCCTCCTTCCCGTCCCGTGCATCCAGCTCCATAAGCAATGTTTTCTTTTCTGTAGGCAGCTTTTCAAAACCCTCTTCACTGATGACAAAGTAAAGCATGCTTTCTCCGTGCCAGCTCCTTGGAAAATCCGGAAATCCCTCCGCCTGTGTATCCATATAGCCGCACAGAGTGAAAGCTTCTGAGGTAATCCCGGGCTGCTCCCCCATCTTCTCCAGTTCCTCCGGGTCAGCCTCCAGCCTTTTTTCTCTTTCTTCTTTTGACCAGAGAGCAGAAAAGCGGACAGGCTCCCCCACGCTCTCCCGGGCCTGCTCTTCCTTTGCCGGCGACAGTATGTGGTCGTGAAGGAGAAGAACCCCTGTGCCGTCTGCCAGACTTTCCATGTCAAGGCCAGGGTCCTGTTTTCCGGCAAAGTCTGCCAGCTCCCGGATCTCCTCCTGGGATAAAATCTGAACCGTGCAGTGGTCCGCCCCGATCATCACCTCCACCGGAAGTCCGGAAGAACCATACTCCTCCTCCAGTTCTTCTACCGTGTCACCCGAGTCATTTAAAGGCTCCAACGCTTTGGGGCTGAAAGAAGGAGACAGGTAACCTCCCTCTGCAAGATACACACTGCTCTCCTCTACCCCGTCCAGTGACAGGATCTCCTCCTTCACCGCGCTGCTGACAGGGGAGAACTCGTCATAGTCATTGTCGTAAAGCAGCATCAGTGTGGTTTTGCCGGTGACAAAGGGGTCACTCTCCAGATCAGTTCCCTGCTGCCCTTCTGTTTCTTCCGCCGGGTAGCCGGATCTTCCCGCCACCACAAAGTCCGGCTTCTTTTCTATGGCATGGGTATAGTCCGCTCCCCGGGCCATCATTATGGAGCAGAGGGCTGCTTCCATGCCGAGAAAAAGAGACAGGACCGTAAGGAAAAACCGCCCTCTGTGGCGCAGCACATTTTGCCATGCCATGAAGACAAGCTCCCGCCTGGGTGAACGGCTCTTTTGTTTCCTCTTCCTTTTGTTTTCCCGCTGTCTGCCAGGATCAGCTCCTGTGTAGGCGGAAGCCTCCAGAGCTGACAGCCGGAAAGTCCTGAGGATCACTGACGCGGCCGCCAGGACTGCAGTCAGAATGGTAAATACAGCCGGAACTACCAGAAACTCCGGCCGGAAAAACATCCATCTCCCAGCACCTCCCCAGTCTTTCAGATATTTTTCTCCCAGTATTCCGGGAAGCCATGTAAGCAGCACCAGAAGAGAAAGCCCTGCCCCGGCCAGGGCTCCTCCCAGAATCGGTCTGCGAAGCTGCCCCATATAGAACGCCCTGAGCTGGGCGTCCGTCATCCCTACAATATGCAGAAGTCCCATCTGCCGGACGTCACCGGCCATGGAAATCTGCATCACATTGCAGATGAGAAAAAACACGCCCGCCAGAATGACCACCCCTGCAAGGAGCGCCGCCCCGTATCCTCCAGCCAGACGCCGCACGGCATTGTAAGAGGCTGTATTTCCCCCGGTAAACCGCTGGGAGTCAGATGCCATCTCCACATCCCGGTAAAGCTGTTCCTCAGCCTGCCTGCCGCTCAGGCTGTCTTTTTGCAGGATCAGTATGTCCACATCCTCATCCAGACTGCCGCCCCAGTCCTCCAGCTTCTCTAAAGAGATATATCCCTGGGCCGCCGTCCCGGAGGCCGCTGTGTAGTCTGTGTACCAGCCGCTTAAGGTGAAAGTCTCCTGTTCTTTCTGAAAAAGTCCCACTTCCACCTCAAGAGATATTTCCATCTCCGGCTTCGGACTGCTGATCCCAAGCTCCTTAAGGGCCCGCACCGGAAGCATGATCTCCTGCGCCCCGGAAGGATACTGTCCTTCTATATCCGTGTATGCAGGCTCTGTCAGTTCTTTCCACGCCGTCAGATCCAGGGCACAGATCTGGCAGACGCTGCCCGCCTTATCCGGACATTTTGCATTGCCCACAGTCCGTCTCCGCCCTGCTTCCCGGATGTAGGAAAGTTTCCGGAGCCTTTCGTACTGGGAAGCATTTCCTCCTTCCAGACAGGTGGCGGCTACTGTACCCGCCTGCCGGATGGCCCGGGTCTGTTCCGCCTGGACCCTGCCTGCGAAGATGCCAGAGATGACCGCCAGTGACACCACGCCAAAAAATACGGCAGAAAAGAGTATCCGGTTCCTGCCCTGCGCTGCGCGGGCGCTTCTTCGTATGAGCATCTGCATGGCCCTGCGGGCACTTCCTTTTATTTTTCCATTACACTCCCGCATGTCGCCCCTCCTTTTCAGACCGTCCCTCTTTCTGTCTGCCGTCCACCAGCTTTCCGTCAGACATGCGCAGGATCCGGTCTGCCATCTGGGCCGCTTCCTCCTGGTGTGTGACAAGGATCACAGTCTGGTGAAACCGGGCGGCGCAGGTCTTTAGAAGTCCCATCACTTCCATTCCTGTCACGGAGTCCAGACTTCCTGTCGGCTCATCCGCTAATAAAATGGCCGGTTTGACAGCAAGGGCCCTGGCGATGGCCACCCTCTGCTGCTGTCCCCCGGACAGAGTCCCAGGCATCCGGCCCAGCAGTTCCCGGATCCCAAGGGCCGCCGACAGCTCCTCCAGAAACGCCTCGTCCGCCTCCTCCCCGTCCAGCCGGAGAGGAAGGACAATATTTTCATAGACATCCAGCATGGGAACAAGATTGTACTGCTGGAAGACGAAGCCTATGTTCCTCCTGCGAAAAACCGTCCTCTCCTCCCGGGTCATGTCTTTCAGACTGTTCTCCCGTACCCACACCCCGCCTGCGGTAGGCTCCTCCAGTCCTCCCAGCAGATTGAGAAGGGTGGTCTTGCCGCTGCCGGACGTGCCCACCAGGGCAAGGAACTCTCCTTCTTCCACATCCAGGGTCACTCCGTCCAGGGCGCGCACCTGGTAAGTATCTGTCACATAATATTTCTTCAAGCCTGCGGCCTTTAAGATCTTCATTTCGCTGTCTTCCTCCTTTTATGCAAAAGGCGGCAGGAGCGGACACACACTCCTGCCGCCGTATTCTGTTTTCAGTATAGAGGACAAATCTTACAATCTCCTAACAAAAGCGAAGTCTCCCTAAGATTTCCTGGAAATCGATCTCAAGGCTGCCCTCGAAAATTCCCACAGGCACTTTATCTTGAAAAGTGTACATGGAAATGCCGGGAATATCCTCCCCCTCGAACCGATAGGTAATGACTGCCTTCTTGTCCGGATCCACGATCCAGTATTCCCGGACTCCGGCGTTCATATATTTCTGCACCTTCAGCGTACAGTCTTTCTTTCTGGTGGAGGGGGACAGGATCTCTATACACAGATCCGGCGCGCCATAGATCCCTTTCCTTACAATCTTCTTTTCGTCACAGATGACAATCAGATCCGGCTGCACCATGGTCCTGTCGTCACAGTCAAGCTGTACATCCAGAGGGGACTGGACGACCCGGCAGGATCCTTTGTTAGCTCTGATATAATTCACAAGCTCAACAGACAGTTCCATAATCAGCTCCTGGTGCGTGTAGCCGGGCGCCTCCATATAGATCAGCTCCCCGTCTATGAGCTCAGCCCTCACCTCGTCCGGAAGCCTGCGGTAATCCTCCACCGTAAACTCCCCCTGCCTTTTTGCCGCGTAAAGAGCCATCTCCTCCCGGGCCATTCCCAGCTCTTCTCCTCTTTTTTCCAGTTCTTCATAAAACGATGACATAGGCTTTCCTCCTCTTCATATGTTTACTGTTTATGTAATTCATTATAGATTATGGAAACACTTATTGTCAACTTATTTATACAACTGGAAGGCAGATCTTCACCTCCACTCCAGGTTCCCTGCGCCGGATAGTCATAAAACCGTCATGCTGCAGGATGATTTCCCTGGCCAGATAAAGGCCGATACCAAAGCCTTCAAAAGAGGTTGTCCGCCTGCCTCTGTAAAACCGCTGGAACACCAGGGTTTCCTCCCCCTCTTCCATGCCGATCCCTTCATCCGCCACCCGGATGGTCAGATACATCTCACTTAAGGAGACTTCCACCCAGATCCTTCCTTTTTCGTGGCTATACTTCACGCTGTTGTCCAGCACATTCCACAGAGCCTCCCTCAGCCAGCCCGGGTCATGGGGACAGGACAGGCCCTCCGGTACCTGCGCACAGATTGTAAGTTCCTTTTTCTTTGCCGCCATATACATCTGGTCAAGAGCGCACTCCAGCGTCCCGCTAAGATCCGTCTCTTCTTTTCGTATACGGATCATCCGGTTTTCCAGCCGGGACATCTTAATAAATTCCTCTGTGAGAAACCGCAGTTTTTCCTGGGAAGCGCGGACTGCATCCAGGTAGAACGGGGCCGGAGAGTCTGCCGGAAGTTTCCCGTCTAAAAGTTCCCCCTCCAGAAGTTCCAGGTAAGTCCCTGCATTTGCCAGCGGGGTGCGCATCTGGTGTGCGATCTCCGTGATCAGCTTCTGGATCCGGCTGCGGCTCTCCTCGAGTTCCTGCTGCCGCCCCCGGGACATGCGCTGGATCCGCACAAGCATATGCTCCATGCGGGCGTACAGCGTCTCCTCCCCCGCCCCTGTCTCCTGTATCTCCTTTTCATCCAGCACATCTTTGATAAGGTCGGACAGGGCTTCCAGCTCTGCCGCTCTCCTTTTTCTCTGTATATACAGAACAAGAGGCAGGGTGCCTCCTGCTCCGATGACTGCTCCTGCTGCCATCCACAGCCACATAAAAACCGCCTCCCTTTTACTCCCCGAAACGGTAGCCGAAGCCAAAGACATTAGTAATATAGCTTTCCTGCCCCGGCCGTGTATCAATCTTTCTGCGGAGCCGGTTCACAGTAACACTTACTGTCCCCTCTCCCACAAACTGTCCGTCCATATCCCAGATCTGCTCCAGGATACTCTCCTTTTCCAGCACTCTCCCCTTATTTCTCATAAAAAGTTCCAGGAGCCTGTACTCCCTGGGCGTAAGGGCAACCTTCTCCCCGGCCAGGTACACTTCCTTCTTCTCCGGGCAGAGCGTAAGGTCACGGAATGTCAGGGTATCCTGTCCGGCTGTCCGCCTAAGGACAGCGCGGATCCTCTTTAACAGCACCTTCATAGGGAACGGCTTTACCACATAATCGTCCGCCCCCGCGTCAAAAGCTGCCAGCATGTCGTCCTCCTCGTCCCGTGCAGTGAGGAAAATAGCCGGGATATGTCCTCTTTTTTGCATCTCCCGGTACAGGCTGATCCCGTCCCCGTCGGGAAGGGTAATGTCCACAAGGAGGAGCGACACGCCAGGGTCCACCGTCTGCAAAGCCTCCCGGCAGGAGCGGGCTCTGACTGCCTCAAACCCCTCTTTTTCAAGGAAAATCTCCAGTGCCTGTCCCAGGAGCTGGTCATCTTCTATGATCCCGATCTTCACCCTGTCATCCTCCTTTCTTCACTGTCACTTTCTTTCCACATCTCACTGTAGACAAAATACTATGCTGCCGCTATCATACCATATATGACGATTCCTGTAAAAAAAGAAAACTTTTTTCAGAAATCTGTAACAAAAGTAGGGTCTTGTACGTCTAACAGACAAAGAGGGGAGGTGACGGCACAGTGAAAGCGGATTTTGAAGAACTTTATCACCGATTTTTCAAGGATGTGTATCTCTTTGTCCTCTCCATGAGCAGGGATCCCCACACGGCAGAGGAGATCACCCAGGAGACCTTTTTCCGGGCTCTCAAAGAGATGCGGCATTTCAAAGGAAACTGTTCCGTCACATCCTGGCTGTGCCAGATCGCCAGAAATCTCTATCTGGACCAGCTCCGGAAAAGCCGGCGCCTGCTGCCGGAAAGCGATGTGGAAGAAAGCCTTTCTTCCCGGCAGTCCCCCTCCCCGGACATGGCCGAGTCCTGGATCAAGAAGGAGGATGCCCTCTCCATCTACCGGATCCTCCACTGTCTGGATGAGCCCTACAAGGAAGTCTTTACCCTGCGGGCGCTGGGGGAACTCAGTTTCCGGGAGATCGGAGACATTTTCGGGAAACAGGAAAGCTGGGCCAGGGTCACCTATCACAGGGCAAGAATGAAGATTTTAAAAGAGCTGCAGGATGGCAGCCTGCCATAAATAAACAGAAAGGATGTGCTTATTATGAAAATTTCCTGCGACATCATACGGGATCTGCTGCCCCTCTACAAAGACAATGTGTGCAGCGATGCCAGCAAAGACATGGTGGAAGATCATCTCTCCGTCTGCCAGGACTGCCAGGAATACTATGAGCAGATGAATACAGAGCTGCCAGAGATCGTCCCCCCTGAGGAGGCGGGGGATCCCTCAAAGGCGGACTGGGACTTTTTTAAAAAAGCATCCCGGAAGCTGACATTCCGGCAGCTCATCATCGGCGGCGTGGCTGCTGTGATCCTGCTTACCCTGTACACGCTCTGCACCTCTTCCGCTCCTTTTATCGTCTCTGCCAGGGAGAAAGTGACGGAGGCTGTGCCATTTCTGGACAAAAGGATCCCCGTGGATGACGTGAAGGTCCAGGATGTATACCGGCTGGAAAACGGCGCCATCTACTGCTCCTTCACCGTGGGCTCCTACATTTCCGCCTTTGACCGCCAGTATGTGGTGAAGGATGAAGGCAGCCCCCAAGTGGATTTCTCCGCATTCGGAGGTAATACCAACGGGATCTCCCTGCAGCGGTACTGGTCGGATTTCACCAAAGCAGAGGGCTACTCTTCTTCCTTCTACTTCCTTGTGCCGGAAGAGCTCTCCTACTACCGGGAAGATCCTGTGACAGCGGAGGAAAAACTGACGCGCCAGACCTCCGACGGCGTCTATTTTGTGGGAAAAGGAGGTCGAATCCTGCCTCTCTACGAGAAGGGTGAGACCATTCCAGACGCCCCGGCGGACATCGAGGCCCGGGTGCAGGAGGACACCCGGGAGTACAGCCTGGAAGAGGACGAATGGTCTGATGCTGACGCGCCAGACTATAACCATAACTACTGCTACATCCTCTCTTTCAACGAAGAAAAGTAAGACAAACGAAGACCCCTGCGGGCATCCATGCTCCTGCAGGGGTCTTCCTGTTATGCAATTCTGATGCGGTACGCCGCCTCAAAGACCTTCCCGGGTTCCAGACTGTTCTCCCATTCCCGCTCTTTCAGCTCGCCGGCAAATCCTTCCCTGTCGCATCTGCCGTACCAGGGCTCGATGCAGACAAAGGGAGCCTGCTTTTTCGGCGGGGACCAAAGGCCCACAAGGGGTGCGTCAAAGGACAGGGACAGATATTCTCTTCCCTTCGGGTCCACAAGAGAGACGCTGCCGGCCTGTCCGTTTTCCAGGATCAGCGCATCCCCGTCAAAAAGGTGTTCTTCGATTGGAAGAAGTCCGTCCTTCAGCTCATATGTAACTTCCCGGTCCGTGGCAAGTCCGTTCTGCCCGAATACCCGGTTGACAAAGGATCCCATCTTTTTGCCCTCTCTGTCCCGGATGCACAGGCTGTAGTCCGTCTGTTTTTCCCACGCTCGCAGAGGACAGCAGAAAGCCGGATGCCCTCCGATGGAAAAATACATGTCACTGTCTCCGGTATTTGTGATCCGCCACATGACGCAGATCTCCTTTTCATCCAGGCGGTAGCCGATCTCCAGCCGGAAAGGAAACGGATACACGCTTCTCGTCTCCTCATCATCCTCCAGGACAAACCAGGCCTCCTTTTGTGACACACTCGCCAGAACAAAATCTTTGTCCCGGGCAAAGCCGTGCTGTCCCATTGGATATTCCGTATCACCGATCCTGTATTTCTGATCCCGCACCTTGCCTATAAAGGGAAAGAGAACGGGGGATGTCCTTCCCCAGTAAGCGGGATCTGCGCACCACATATATTCTGTGCCTTTCGCTTTTTTCTTTAAAGATTTCAGCTCTGCTCCGTGCAGGCTGATCTGTGCCTCCAGCATTTCATTTTCCAGCCGTATCCTGATGTCTTCCTGTCCTGTCATCTTCTTACTTCTCCTTTCCTCTGTTAAAAAGGCAGTCGCCCACCATTTTCAGCTCATCCAGATACATGCAGTTTGGCAGGGTTCCCTCTTCCACCTGCCGCCAACACTCTTTGAAGTCCATCCACCGCACCTCTTCCACCTCCGAGGCCTGCAGCGTGAGGGCCTTCTCGTCCACCGGTTCCCGGTAGATGTAGATGGCGCTCAGTTCATTGTCCCGGAAAGGCCTGCCGTAAAAGACATCCTCAAACCGTGCGCGCCGCATACCCACAAAGTGCAGCTCTTCCGCCCGGGCACGGATGCCTATCTCCTCGGAAAGTTCCCGGAGAGCAGCAGGGAGATAGTCATTCCCGGCCTCCACATGTCCTGCGGAGGAAATATCCCAGCACCCGGGATTGGAGTCCTTGCAGGCGCTTCTTTTCTGAAGCAGCAGATCCCAACCACTTCGGTCATTTTCCCGGACGATCCAGACGTGGGAGGTAGGATGCAGACTCCCCTCCAGGTGAGCCACTCCCCTCTCCCTGACAAGGCCGGTTTTCGTCCCGTCTTCATTTAAGATATCGAAAAGTTCCAGGGGTTCTCCGTCCAGAGCCGCCTCAAGAAGCGTGTCGCTTTTGTCGTAGACCAGCTTCAAGGAAAAGAAAGGCCGTCCCTCATTCAAGAGACGGAAGAAGATCTTATCCCCCTCCCAGATATTGAGATGGAGCACTTCATCCTTGTCCACCCACTCAAGCTGCCCTTCGTCGCAGGGATGGGCCTCCCCTGTAAATCCGTCCGCCGTATAGAGGGACATGTACTCAACGGTGTCCTCATCGTAGACAAAGGTAACGATCCCCCTGTACTGCCAGGAGGTGAGCGTATAGCCTGTCTCCTCCCACACTTCCCGCAGGAGACATTCCTCGGGACTTTCCTTCTCCTCAAAATGGCCGCCCACACCGATCCACTTGTCTTTATTTACATCATTTTTCTTCACCGTTCGGTGAAGCATCAGATACTTTCCATCCTGCTCAATGTAACAGAGCGTGCTAAGTCTCGTCATTGTTCTCTCCTGTATCTTCCTTTTGTTCTACAAGAAATCCTCTTTTCCTTAATTCTTCCTCTATCATATCCAGCGTCTTCTCGCTGTCCGCCGTAACTTTATGATAGTGATAATTAGATGTAATATTTTTAAGAGGACTGGATTTTCCTCTTTCAATGTCATTCAGAAATTCTGTTACTCTTCTTCTGGAATTGATATGCAGCTCCGCTTCCATATGTCCGTAAACTCTGTGATTTACCATGACATTTTCCACGTTTCCTCCCAGGTCCACAATGGCGCACAGTTCTTCACCAAGCTGCTCATCTGTATGGTTCACCTTGAACACCCGGCTGACACTCTCCGGCCCGGTCAGTATATACCCCCGGTTGGTGGAAATGATGTCATAGCCGGACGCCCGGATCAGTGCAACGTCCTGTACAATAACCTGCCGGCTCACATGATAGAGCTCTGCCAGGCTCTTTGCCGGAACCGGCCTGCGGGCCTCCTTGATCTGGCGGACAATGTCCGCTCTTCTCTCAGAACCTGTCATGCTTCCTTCTGCCTCCTTTGCTTCTCTTTCTTCTGTCTTTCTTACTGTTTTCCATTATACTATCTTCAGTTCCGACCTGTCCAGAGTATCCTGGACACACGATAAAGTCTTGCGTCCTTTCATTCACTATGTTATACTGTTTAAGTTGTTAGTGTTTTATCATGATAAAGTAGTAGAGGAGAAAAGTGTATGAAAAAAATTGCATTTATAGGAAGCAGCGGAGGCAATCTTTTCAAACAGGGCGGCAGCGACATCCAGGGTATGATGAAGGAGATCCTCCTGCAGGCCCGCGCAGCGGAGATGGAAGTGGCAGCCGTCCAGTACATACTGGCGTCCGCCAGCCTGGACACAGCGTCTCCGGACAGCCCCGCCAAGCTGTATACATGGAGGGACGGCAACCTGTACCTGGAGAAGGAAGGTACACTCTCCCGGATCAATGAGGCAGCCCTTGCAGTGGACGCACAGATTGCAGAGCAGATCCGGGCCGGACAGATCGACGGTGTCATGTTCGTCAGCGCAGAGCCGGAAAAGATCAACCACCTGGCTTTTGAGGCTGCCA
>OGXL01000705.1_pt1 | contig 29245 bp, 20 predicted proteins | sample 1576311 | NCBI WGS metagenome assembly OGXL01 (sample SAMEA3541564, study PRJEB24748) | human gut metagenome | biome: human gut; feature: human-associated habitat; material: faeces | place: China | collected 2012 | reverse complement strand
GATCTACATCGACGAGCTGCTGCACGCAGGAAAAGCAGAAGTAAAAGTTCTTCCGACCGACGCAGAGTGGTTCGGCGTAACGTATCAGGAAGACAAAGCTTCCGTAACAGAAGCATTCCGCAAACTGATTGCGGACGGCGTATACGGCGAGAAGCTGTACGACTAATTACGATATTTTGTTATTTGAGTGAATAAACAGAAAAAGCGTGTTTGAATAATTTCAGACACGCTTTCTGCCCGAAAGGGGAAAGGAGCATACCATGGGTAAATATTTTGGAACAGATGGATTTCGCGGAGAAGCAAACATTGATCTGACGGTTGAGCATGCATATAAAGTGGGAAGATTCCTCGGATGGTATTTCGGAAAAGACCACAAAGCGCAGATCGTCATTGGAAAAGACACCAGACGCTCCAGCTACATGTTCGAATATTCGCTGGTAGCAGGACTGACCGCATCGGGAGCAGACGCTTATCTGCTGCACGTAACGACCACCCCGAGCGTTTCCTATGTTGTCCGTACCGAAAACTTTGACTGCGGAATTATGATCTCCGCCAGCCACAACCCGTTCTATGACAACGGAATCAAAGTCATCAACGGCCTGGGACAGAAACTGGAAGCCGACATCGAAGCGCAGATCGAAGCCTACATCGACGACGGAACACCGAAGATCCCGTTCGCAACGAGAGAAAACATCGGACGCACCGTGGATTTTGCAGCCGGAAGAAACCGCTACATCGGACACCTGATCTCGATTCCGACAAAATCCTTTAAAAACATGAGAGTCGGACTCGACTGCTCCAACGGAAGTGCCTCTTCCGTAGCCAAGAGCGTGTTTGATGCCATTGGCGCCAAGACATATGTGATCCACAACGAGCCGGACGGAACAAACATCAACTGCGGCTGTGGTTCCACCCACATCGAAGAGCTTCAGAAATATGTAAGAGAGAAACACCTCGATGTCGGATTTGCCTACGACGGAGACGCAGACCGCTGCATCGCTGTCGATGAGCTGGGAAATGTGGTAGACGGAGACCTGATCATGTATGTCTGCGGTAAATACTTAAAAGAAAAAGGCCAGTTAAACGGAGATACGATTGTGACCACGATCATGTCAAACCTCGGTCTTTACAAAGCGTGTGACCGCGCCGGTATCCGGTATGAGAAGACGGCAGTCGGCGACAAATACGTGTGCGAGAACATGATGGCAAACGGCTATTCTCTCGGCGGAGAGCAGTCCGGCCACATTATTTTCAGCAAGCACGCGACGACCGGTGACGGAATCCTGACCTCCCTGATGGTGATGGAAGTGCTGATAGATAAGAAACTCCCGCTCAGCACCCTGACAGCCGAGGTAGTGATTTACCCGCAGCTCTTAAAGAATGTCCGCGTGGCAAACAAAGCAGCTGCAAAGGCCAACCCGGCAGTACAGAAAGCAGTAGAAGACGTAGCAGAGGCCCTGGGCGATGACGGACGCATCCTCGTAAGAGAGAGCGGCACCGAGCCGGTGATCCGTGTCATGGTGGAAGCACCGGACGACGCAACGTGTGCAAAATACGTAGACCAGGTTGTTTCTGTGATGCATAAAGAAGGACTTGTGACAGAATGAAAAAAAGACTGGTAATCTTTTTTCTGGCGGCGGCAATGGTGCTTGGCGGCTGTGAAAATAAAAATTCAAAGCTTTATAAAAAGGGCATCGAGGCGCTCGAACAGAAGGACTACGTAACGTCGATTGCGATGCTGGAGGGAGCCGTAAAGGCAGGCGACCGACTGGCGGAGAGCTACCGGTCGCTCGGCATCGCTTATCTGAAAAGCCAGGAGTATGACAAGGCAAAAGAGGCTTTCAAGAGCAGTCTTTCGAGCATGAAGCACAAAGACGCGGAGTTTTCGCGCGATGTCATGTATTACGAGGCGGAAACCTGCGTACAGGCCGGAGATCTGGATGGAGCCATTGAGATCTGCACCAATATTCAGGAAGAAAAGGCCGATGCCGATGCGCTGTTCCTTAGGGGACGCGCGTACTTCCTGCAGAAGAATTACGAGCAGGCGAAGGTGGATTTTGATGCGGCAGTGGAGACGAAGGAGAGCTATCAGCTCTGCTTTGACATTTACGAGCTGTATCAGGAGAGCAGCATGAAGGCGGACGGAGACCGTTACCTCGAAGCGGCAGTGAAGATTGAGCCGAAAACGACCGAGGATTATTATAACATCGGCTGCGCATACTACTATCTGGAGGAGCAGGACGAGGCGGTCAAAGCGTTCTCGAAGGCAATGAAGGACGGCAGCAGCGCGGCGATGGAAATGCTCGGCGAGGTTTACCTTTCCAATGGTCAGAACGACGAGGCGAAAGCACTGTTTTCTTCGTATCTTTCGACAGATGGCTTTGCGGCGGCAGCAAACAACGGGCTGGCGCTCTGCGCACTTGCGGAAAACGACACGGACAGTGCACTCTCGTATATCGAGGAAGGACTCAAAACGGCAGAGGATTCCGACCGGGAAAATCTGCTGTTCAACCAGATTGTATCCTATGAAAAACGGGCGGATTTTGATACCGCGAAGTCGCTGATGGCGGATTTTCTGGCAGCATACCCGGAAAACACCGCGGCGCAGCGGGAAAATACGTTTCTCCAGAACCGATAACAGACGGAGGAAGTTGGATTGTTTGATTTAAGAGAAGAACAGGAGCGCGTGATTCTGGTCGGCGTACAGGAAAACGGCGGCGCAAACGCAGAAGAATCGCTCGACGAGCTGGCGGAACTGGCCAGCACCGCCGGTGCGAAGGTGGAGGGCCGCCTGGTGCAGGTGCGGGAGGCCATTCATCCGGGAACGTACATCGGAAAAGGAAAATTAGAGGAATTGAAAATTCTGGTGCGCGCCTGCGATGCGACGGGCATCATCTGCGACGATGAGCTCTCCTCGATCCAGTTAAAAGGGCTGGAGGAAGCACTGGAATGCAAGATCATGGACCGTACGCTTTTGATCCTGGATATCTTTGCGGCGCGCGCCGTGAGCAGCGAGGGTAAAATCCAGGTTGAGCTGGCCCAGTTAAAGTACCGTGCGTCCCGACTTTCCGGCCTTGGCACATCGCTTTCCCGTCTCGGCGGCGGAATCGGTACGAGAGGACCGGGAGAGAAAAAGCTGGAAACCGACCGGCGCCTGATCCGCACGCGTATTACGCAGTTAAAACGTGAGCTTGAGGAAGTACGCCAGCACAGAGAGCTCCTTCGTGAAGGCAGAAAACGTTCAAAAATCCAGGTAGCGGCGCTCGTAGGCTATACGTCAGCGGGAAAGAGCAGTCTTTTAAATGCACTGACAGGATCGGAAATTCTGGCAGATGCAATGCTGTTTTCCACGCTGGATACGACGACGCGGTCACTGACCCTTCCGGATGGACAGGAAATCCTGCTGACCGATACGGTTGGATTTATCAATAAGCTGCCACATCATCTGATCGATGCATTCCGCAGTACGCTGGAGGAAGCACGGTATGCCGACTATATTCTCCACGTTGTGGATACGTCAAATCCGCAGATGGAGCTGCAGATGCAGGTTGTGTACGATACGCTGCGGGAACTGAAAGTTGAGGACAAAAAGATCGTCACCCTGCTGAACAAGCAGGATAAGCTTCTTGCCCCGATGGTTGTAAAAGATTTCCGGGCAGACGCGAGCCTTGCGGTCTCTGCCAAAACAGGACAGGGACTCGAAGACCTCAAAAATTTACTCTCCTCGTGGATGATGGAGGGAAAAATCTATATCGAGCGCCTCTATCCGTACGATAAGGCGGGAACGATTTCACTGATCCGCGGATACGGAATTCTGCTCGAAGAAGAATATCTGCCGGAAGGCATCCGCGTAAAAGCCTATGTACCGAAGGATATCTATCCGAGGGTATAGAGGTATGGCAAGCGGGCTTAAAAACGGCAGTACATCCCTTTAAGCGCCGTACAGCGCCGAAAAATGGAATGGACAGAACATAAGTAAAAGTACCATATCTAGTGATGTTAGAAAATTTCACACTAGATATGGTACTTTTTACTATTGACGGGAGGAACATGCTCTGCTATCATATGGTTCAGACACTGCAAAGAGTGGAACCTTAAAAAGGCCTTGCAGAAACGGTTGAATTAACAGGAGGGATTCCATGTTTCAGGTAGAAAAGAGAGACGGAACGATTGCAGAGTTCCAGATGAAAAAGATTACCGATGCGATTGGAAAAGCATTCGGCGCAAAAGATATGCAGTTCAGCGATGACATGCTTCAGATGCTGGCACTGCGCGTAACAGCGGTAACCAGTCTGCTTCTCGACAGGCAGGTGCCCATCATCTTCTGAAACGGAACATTCAGACGGCCGCAGTCCGCAGCCGCCGGATGCTGATCCAGTGCGGCTACGCAGAAGTGGCAAAAGCTTACATTCTGTACCGCAAGCAGAGGGAAAAAATCCGCAACATGAAATCGACGATCGTAGACTACAAAGAGATCGTGGACAGCTACGTAAAAGTAGAGGACTGGCGTGTCAAAGAGAACTCGACCGTAACGTATTCTGTCGGCGGTCTGATCTTAAGCAATTCCGGCGCGATCACAGCCAACTACTGGTTATCAGAGATTTATGATGACGAGATCGCCGAGGCACACCGCAACGCGGATATTCACATCCACGACCTGTCGATGCTGACCGGCTACTGTGCAGGATGGTCGTTAAAACAGCTCATCAAAGAAGGACTTGGCGGCATCAACGGAAAGATTACTTCTTCTCCGGCAAGACATCTTTCGGTTCTGTGCAACCAGATGGTCAACTTCCTCGGCATTATGCAGAACGAGTGGGCAGGTGCGCAGGCATTTTCTTCATTTGATACGTATCTGGCGCCGTTCGTCAAAGTGGACAACTTAAGCTACGGCGAAGTGAAGAAGTGCATCGAGGCGTTTATCTACGGCGTCAACACACCGAGCCGCTGGGGAAGCCAGGCACCGTTCTCCAACATCACACTCGACTGGACCGTACCGGATGACCTCGCGGAGCTTCCGGCGATCGTCGGCGGCAAGGAGATGGACTTCAAGTACAAAGACTGTAAAAAAGAGATGGATATGGTCAACAAAGCGTTCATCGAGACGATGATCGAGGGAGATGCCAACGGAAGAGGCTTCCAGTACCCGATCCCGACCTACTCCATCACATCCGATTTTGACTGGTCCGATACGGAGAATAACCGTCTGCTGTTCGAAATGACTGCAAAATACGGTACCCCGTACTTCTCCAACTACATCAACAGCGATATGAAACCAAGCGACGTGCGCTCCATGTGCTGCCGTCTCCGCCTGGATCTGCGTGAGCTTCGAAAGAAAACCGGCGGATTCTTCGGTTCCGGCGAGAGCACCGGATCGGTCGGCGTTGTCACCATCAATATGCCGCGTATCGCATATCAGTCCAAAGATGAGAAAGAGTTCTACCGCCGTCTCGATCATATGATGGATATTGCCGCACGTTCGTTAAAGACGAAACGTGAGGTCATTACCCGCCTTCTGGACGAGGGACTGTATCCATATACGAAACGGTACCTTGGAACGTTTGAGAACCACTTCTCAACCATCGGTCTGATCGGTATGAACGAGGCCGGCTTAAATGCCGCATGGCTCGGAAAGGGTCTGGAGGATCCGAAGACACAGCAGTTTACGAAAGAAGTTCTGAACCATATGAGAGAGCGTCTTTCTGATTACCAGGAGGAGTACGGCGATCTGTACAACCTTGAGGCAACTCCGGCGGAGTCGACCGCATACCGTCTGGCAAAACACGACCGTGCAAAATGGCCGGATATCAAGACCGCAGGCCATGAGGGAGATACCCCGTACTACACCAACAGCTCCCATCTGCCGGTGGACTATACCGAGGATATTTTCTCTGCGCTTGATATTCAGGATGATCTGCAGACGCTGTACACCTCGGGAACTGTATTCCATGCGTTCCTTGGCGAAAAACTGCCGGACTGGAAAGCAGCAGCTTCCCTTGTGCGGAAGATTGCAGAGAACTACAAACTGCCGTACTACACGCTGTCCCCGACGTATTCTGTCTGTGCGAACGACGGCTATCTCGCCGGCGAGCACTTTACATGTCCGATCTGCGGAAAAGAGGCAGAGGTTTACAGCCGTATCACGGGATATTACCGTCCGGTCAAGAACTGGAACGACGGAAAACGCCAGGAGTACAAGAACAGAACTGTATATGATATCATCCACTCCAAATCGCCGGAGCAGAAAATGAAATCGTACGGTGCAGCAGAGAAACTGGCAGAGCAGGCCGCTGGAAAAGAAGAGCCGAAAGCCGCTGCAGCAGCAGATAAAATCGAGGAAGACGGCATGTACCTGTTCACGACAAGCACCTGCCCGAACTGCAAAATGGCAAAAGAAATGCTCGCCGAGGAGCAGTATGAGGTGATCGACGCAGAGCGTCACCCGGATCTTGCCGCACAGTACGGCATCATGCAGGCACCGACTCTTCTCGTTGTGGAGGACGGCCAGGCGCAGAAGATTGTGAATGCTTCCAATATCCAGAAATATGTGGATGAATATCTCTCCTAAATCTGTGCGCATATAGTTGCAGGAAAGAACAAACAGAGTTATAATAGGAAAAAGTGATACCCTCGCCCGGGCATCCCGGGTGGGGGTATTATTATGGCGCTGAGCACAGCAGAAATCGGCCCGGTGGACCGGTTTCACTTACAGAAGGGAGAAAAATTATGGGATACAGCCAGGACACAATCTGTGTACAGGGAGGATGGCACGGCTGAAATAAATGCGTCTCCGTTTCCCGCAACCAATTGGCGGCATCCTTCTGCCATGGAAGAATCGGATTTTCCTTTTGTAATCTCCGTAGGCTCATCTTCCATGGTAATGACACCGGGCGCATGAACAATTTCCATACGATTTAATGAAATATTATTTTCTTTGGCAACACGACGAATCTCATCCTGATCTCCTGTCAACAAAATATCAATATCAAAATCTGTTACAGCTTCGGCGCATGCCTTTAAAATTTCCAAAGGCGCATTGTCCCCGCCAAATGCATCTACGATTATTTTCATGTTTTCGCACACCCTTTACTTTAATTCACACATATTGTTCCAACAGATTCAGTGAACGCTGTGCTAAGGCAGCGTAACGCTCTTTTTTATCTTTGATATGCTCACTCAGTGCAGGCAGCACACCAAAATTTGCCCCCATGGGCTGAAAGTTTTTGGAAACACTGTTCGCCATGTGGTCGCTTAAAGCCCCCATCATGGTTTCTTTCGGTAAAATCAACGCAGATGCCCCATGTTTTCGGTTTACCGCGTTGATGCCCGCCAAAATGCCCGATGAGGCGGATTCCCTCCATCTGTGATACTTTCTCATGATCGGCGATGGGGACAGTGAAAAGCAATTCATAATCTTCACCGCCATTCATGGCACAAGTGGTCAGGTTCATGTTGAATTCTTCTGCCATGACAGCCGTCTGATAGTCAATAGGAATATGTTCCTCATAGACACGGCATCCCGTATTACTTTGTTTGCAGATATGCATTAATTCGGACGACAGACCATCGGAGATGTCCATCATGGATGTGGGGACAATATTGGCAGCCGCCAGTTTTTCGATGATATCTTTACGGGCTTCCGGTTTCAACTGGCGTTCCAGTAAGTATTCTTTGCCGGTGAAGTCCGGTTGGATATCTTTTTCACCCTTCAGTACTGTTTTCTCACGTTCCAGGAGTTGCAGACCCATATAGGCAGCGCCCAAGTCACCGCTGACACAGATTAAGTCAGTGTCTTTGGCTCCGTTGCGGTAGACCACTTTGTCTTTATCGGCATCTCCGATACAGGTGATGCTGATGGCAAGTCCCGTAAGAGAAGAGGATGTATCGCCTCCGATAATGTCAACATGATACTGTTGGCATGCCAGACGAATGCCTGAATAAAGCTCTTCCATGTCCTCTACGCTGAAGCGTTTGGAAAGAGCGAGCGATACGGTGATCTGCCGGGGCGTACCGTTCATTGCATAGATATCGGAGAAATTGACTACGGCCGATTTATATCCCAGATGTTTCAGAGGGACATAAGTCAGGTCGAAATGAACACCTTCCATTAATAAGTCGGTTGTTACTAATAGTTGTTTCTCCGAAGGGTAGGAGAGGACGGCGGCATCATCACCCACTCCGTATTTGGTTGATTCGTTTTCTGGTTTAATTCCCTCGGTGAGGCGGTCGATCAGACCGAACTCGCCGAGAGTTGCTATTTCAGTTCGCATAAATAGAGTTTAGTATTAAGCACGGTTGATAAGTTCACGCATGATAGTGGTCATTTTAGGTTGAGCTGCGTCCGCTGCCTTCTGAACTTCTTCATGCGATACTTCTACAATTTTTCCTTCTACTCCCAAGTCAGTGATGACGGAGATTCCGAATACCTTGATTCCGCAGTGGTTGGCTACGATCACTTCGGGAACGGTAGACATACCGACTGCATCGGCACCCAGAATGTGGAATAGTTTATATTCAGCAGGAGTCTCGAAAGTAGGGCCTTGCGTACCGATATAAATTCCATGTTGTACCTTAATGCCTTTTTCCTGAGCAATCTCGTCAGCTTTACGAATCAGTTCCTTATCATATGCTTCGCTCATATCCGGGAAGCGTGGACCATAAGGAATATTCTTGCCACGAAGCGGATGTTCGGGGAAGTAGTTGATATGATCGGTGATAATCATCAGGTCACCGATTTCAAAAGCTTCGTTTGTACCACCGCTGGCGTTGGATACAAACAATGTTTTGATACCCAGCTCACGCATTACACGTACAGGGAAAGTCACTTCCTTCATGGAATAACCTTCATAAAAATGAAAACGCCCCTGCATTGCCATGATGTCTTTATTGCCCAACTTGCCGAAAATCAGTTTACCGCTATGACCTTCGACAGTAGACACCGGGAAGTTAGGAATATCCGAATACTTTATTTCATACTTCTCGGTGATCTCGTCTGCCAAACTGCCAAGTCCGGTGCCAAGGATGATGGCTGTTTCAGGACTGGTGTGCATTTTCCCTTTCAGAAAAGCTGCTGTTTCTTGTATTTTCTCTAACATAGCCAATAATGTGTTGGTTAAATTTATCTTGTTGATTTTGTAATATCTCAATCTCAATCGGCAAGGCGTAAATAAACGGTTTCAGTTCCTCGCTCAATGCCGGATGATGAATCAGGCGGGTTGCATCTTTCTCGGTGGTGACAATCAGTTTATGTTCACCTTTTAGTTTTCCGAATCGTTCCTTGATCTGTTGTATGTCCCGATGACTGAAATGATGATGGTCGTCGAATGAAAGCGAATCAATCTGATCGGTATACATTTTCAACTCTTCGAGAATAGGCGCAGGTGATGCAATGCCCGTTACCAGCAAAATATCCGTATTCGTTAAAGCACTCAGCGGTAACTCATTCACTGTAGAATCAATCTCTGAATTTGCTGATGGAAATACCGGTTGCAGATTTCCATAACGAAACGATGAGAAGTATAACTGCTGATAAGGATAAAGGTTCAGTCGTTTTGTGATAATATTATAGTCAATCGGCTTAATATCCTGCGGACACTTTGTGACAATGACGATTTGTGCCCGGTTTTTACCGTTGACAGACTCGCGCAGACGACCTGCCGGAAGTAAAGTATCGTCGCAGAAGAGGCGGTGATAATCCGTCAGCAGGATGCTTAGTCCCGGCTTGACGTAACGGTGCTGGAAAGCATCATCCAGCAATACAACTTCAATGGACGGTTCTTTGATGGATAGTAATTGTTCTATGCCATGGCAGCGGTTCTCATCGACAGCTAGTGTGACAGACGGGAACTTGGTATGCATCTGGTAAGGCTCGTCACCGATGCTGCGTGCAGTACTTTGGGGAGTGGCAAGCACATATCCTCGGCTATGCCTTTTATATCCCCGGCTTAATACTGCCACATGATAGTTATCACGAAGCAGCTTTATCAGATATTCGGTGTGCGGCGTCTTTCCCGTGCCGCCTACAGACAGGTTGCCGATGCAGATGACAGGAACACCAAAACTCTTTGACCGGAGGAATCCCCAGTCAAAGAGTTTGTTTCTTACTGTTACCACTGCCCCGTAAATCCATGAGACAGGGTAAAGCCACTTATGTATCTTGATAAAGTGTTCGTCCATGCAGTACAGTTTACTTGATATTTAGTTCAAACGGAATGCGTGCCTGAATCATGGAACGCTCTTTTAAATTTTTCAGCATACCGAATTGTTGATAATACTCTCCTAACTTGCTTTTCAATATTTGTGATTCCACATAATTAGTGGGTTTCGTATTGAGCAGTGAAGAAAGGAGGTCTTGTTTTGCCGGATAAGAAACAACTGTATATCCTTCGATTCCTGCTTTCCTGACAGCAATCTCCAAAGCTGTATCAATACCTCCGAGTACGTCTACCAGTCCAAGTTCTTTAGCAGCTTCTCCTGTCCATACACGACCTTCAGCTATTTTCTCAATGGCCTCTTTGCTCATATGGCGCCCCTCAGCGCAGCGATTGACGAATGTATCATAACCTTGGGTAATCATCATCTGCATCAGTGTCTTCTCATCCTGATTGAAAGGACGCATGATATTTCCAAAATCTGAAAATTTATTTGTTTTTACCACATCGTAGGTCAAACCGATCTTTTCTGATAATTCCTTAACATTCGGTACCATACCGAAAATTCCGATGGATCCCGTCAATGTAGTCGGCTCTGCAACGATTGTATCGGCTACACAAGAGATATAATAACCACCTGATGCGGCATAATCACCCATAGAAACAATTACTGGTTTCTCTGTTTTCAGTTCTTTCACGGCATGCCAGATTTGTTCGGATGCAAAAGCACTTCCACCCGGTGAATTAACACGGAGAACGACAGCTTTTACATCCTCGTCATCTTTTAGCTTACGCAAGTCACGAATAACTTTTGTGCCTACAATTCCCTCTTCAGAAGTTGAAGAACCGCTGTAATCTGTGATTTCTCCGGAGGCATAATAGACCGCTACGATGTTACCGCTTTTATCTTTCGGCATGTTTTTTTTCACATTGATCATGTCACTCAACCCTAGCACCGGAAGGCGGTCATCTTCTTTCAAGTCCACCCACTGTTTAAGATAATTGCGAACATCATTGCGGTAAATCAATGTGTCCGCCAAGCCACATTGCACACTTTCCTCTGCCGGATAAAACATCAGCATACGGTCAGCTAAAGCATTCAGTGAATCTACGGGGAGGCTGCGGGAAGCAGATACCCCTTCGGTAACCTGTCCCCAGATCGAGTTGATAAAAGCTGTCACCTGTTCACGATTGGCAGGACTCATTTCTGTAGAAATAAACGGTTCTACGGCGGATTTATAAGTACCTACTTTAAATATCTGCATTTCTACCCCGATCTTTTGCAGTAAGTCTTTATAAAACAGAGGAGCGGAAGCGATGCCTTTCCACTCAATCATTCCTTTCGGATTGAGCAATACCTTGTCCGCTACACTGGAAAGATAATAAAGTCCTTGTGTATAGCTATCTCCGTAGGCTATGATGAACTTTCCGCTTTCTTTAAAGTCGAGCAATGCGTTACGGATTTCCTGCAAAGATGCATACGAAGTTCCGAGCATACTTGCCTGCAGATAAATTCCTTTGATATTTTCATTTTCTTTTGCTTTTTTGATGGAAGAAAGAATATCGTCCAGCCCGTATGTATTGGAGTCGTCGCTGAACAACTGTGATAAGATACCTAACGGACTCTCCTGAGTGCGTTCGACTAATACACCGTTCAGGTCGAGCATCATCACAGAATTCTTTTTCACTATTGTTTCTGTATCCGCGGTTGATACAATGCCGAACAATGTTACCATGCCGATAATAAATAATACAATGCTTGACAGGATGATACCGGTCACAGTAGCGAGCGTAAATTTCAAGAAATCTTTCATTATACTATTGTTTTTTTGAGTCAGCTTGTTTTAAAGCTAACAAAGATAAATAATTGAGTTGATATTTATTCAATAAGTCGTGCGAATTTTTGTTTTGTCACAATGAATCAGGTTTATTTGCTTTTAGAATGCTGCCCGGAACAGGGTAGATATAAATTTTGAATGATCGGACTTGGGGACCATTTTTCTATTGTATTTTAGTGTAGCATTGAGAATTATTCTCTAAATTTGTAGCATTAACTTAACATTATGATTATCATGAAAAGAAAATCCCCTGTGATGGCCGTTGCTTTGGCGGGACTGTTTATGTACACTTCCTGTTCTCCGACGGAGCAAGCGGAAACGAAAGATTACACCCAGTATGTGAATACCTTTATTGGTGCTGCTGACAATGGGCATACATTCCCCGGAGCTTGCTATCCTTTCGGAATGATACAGACCAGTCCGGTGACGGGTGCAGTAGGTTGGAGATATTGTTCGGAATATACTTATCAGGACTCTCTGATCTGGGGCTTCACTCAGACTCATCTGAACGGAACCGGATGTATGGATTTGGGGGATATTCTGGTGATGCCGGTTACCGGTACCCGTGCCCGTGCATGGGATGCTTACCGCAGCCATTTCCCGAAAGACAAGGAAGCTGCTACTCCGGGATATTATACAGTCGAATTATCCGATCCGCAGGTAAAGGCGGAACTGACTGCTTCTATCCATGCAGCTCTTCATCGTTATACATATCATAAAGCAGATTCAGCTTCTCTGCTGATTGACTTGCAGCACGGACCTGCCTGGAGAGAAGAACAATATCATTCACAAGTGAATAGTTGCGAAGTGAACTGGGAAGATGCTCAGACGCTGACCGGACACGTGAATAACACGGTCTGGGTTGATCAGGACTACTTCTTTGTGATGAAGTTTAATCGTCCGGTAATAGATTCGCTTTACCTTCCGATGGGAGAAACTGAGAAAGGAAAGCGAATCATTGCTACTTTCGACTTGAAGCCGGGAGATGAACTGATGATGAAGGTGGCCCTTTCGACTACCAGCGTAGAGGGAGCAAAGAAGAACTTGCAGGCTGAAATACCAGACTGGAACTTTGACGGTGTGAAGCTGGCTGCCCATGACGAATGGAACAGCTATCTGAGTCGCATGGACGTAGAGGGTACGGATGATGAAAAGACGAATTTCTATACTTGTTTTTATCACGCACTGATTCAGCCTAACCAGATTTCAGACGTAGACGGTATGTATCGTAATGCTGCCGATTCGATTGTGAAGGCCGGAACAGGAACATTCTATTCAACCTTCTCTTTATGGGATACTTATCGTGCCGCTCATCCATTCTATACATTAATGGTTCCCGAACGTGTGGATGGTTTTGTTAATTCATTGATAGAACAAGGTGAAGTACAAGGCTTCCTGCCTATTTGGGCATTGTGGGGAAAAGAAAACTTCTGTATGATCGGCAATCATGGTGTGTCTGTTATTGCTGAAGCCTACCAAAAAGGTTTCCGTGGCTTTGATGCGGAACGTGCTTTCAATATGGTGAAGAAGACACAGACTGTATCTCATCCGTTGAAGTCCGACTGGGAAGTGTATACGAAATACGGATATTTCCCGACCGACCTGACAAAAGCGGAATCCGTCTCTTCAACTCTGGAATCGGTATATGACGATTATGCGGCAGCTGACATGGCCCGTCGCATGGGAAAAGAAGAAGATGCTGCTTACTTTGCGAAACGTGCGGATTATTATAAGAACTTATTCGATTCACAGACGAATTTTATGCGTCCGCGTAAAGCTGACGGAACTTGGAAATCTCCGTTTAATCCTAGTGATGTAGGGCATGCGGAAAGTACAGGCGGTGACTATACGGAAGGAAATGCATGGCAGTATACCTGGCATGTGCAACACGATGTTCCCGGTTTGATTGCTCTCTTCGGTGGAGAAGAACCTTTCCTGAATAAGCTGGATTCCCTGTTTACAGTGAAACTGGAAACAACTCAGGCTGATGTGACAGGTTTGATCGGACAGTATGCGCATGGTAATGAGCCCAGTCATCATGTTACTTATTTATATGCTTTGGCAGGTCGTCCGGAACGTACACAGGAACTAATCCGTGAAATCTTTGATACTCAATATAAGAACAAGCCTGACGGACTTTGTGGTAATGATGACTGTGGTCAGATGTCCGCATGGTATATGTTCAGTGCAATGGGCTTCTATCCGGTAGATCCGGTAAGCGGTGATTATGTATTCGGTGCTCCTCAGTTACCGAAGATTGTGCTACATCTGGCTGATGGAAAGACCTTTACTGTGATCGCTGAAAACTTATCGAAGGAACATAAATATGTGGATAGTATCACGCTGAATGGCGAACCTTATACAAAGAATACGATTTCTCATGAAGATATTCTGAAAGGTGGTACACTCGTATATAAGATGAAATAGACTGTATACAGAGTAGTATACAGAAGATCCCTCCAAAGTTTTTTCTTTGGAGGGATTTTTGGCTTTATATGCTTTAAATTCGAATAATTCTCTAAATTTGTGCTATTAATCTGACTGGTACATTCATGGAGAATACTGAAACTTTAATAGTGGAGCAACTGAAGATAGGCAATGAAAATGCTTATCGTTACATATATGATCATCATTATGCCTTGCTCTGTTATGTCGCCAATGGTTATCTAAAAGATCAGTTCCTTTCCGAAACCATTGTAGGAGATACTATCTTTCATTTATGGGAGATACGTGAGACTTTGGATATTTCAGTCTCTATCCGTAGTTACCTGCTGAGAGCTGTCCGTAATCGTTGTATTAACTATCTTAATTCGGAACGTGAAAAGAGAGAAATAACATTTTCTGCTCTTATGCCCGATGAGATAACGGATGATAAAGTCATACTGTCCGATTCGCATCCGTTAGGTATTTTACTGGAACGTGAACTTGAAAACGAAATATATAGGGCTATCGATAAATTGCCGGACGAATGCCGTCGGGTTTTTGCTAAAAGTCGCTTTGAAGGAAAATCATACGAAGAAATTTCCGGTGAACTGGGAATATCTGTTAATACAGTTAAGTATCATATAAAGAATGCTTTAGCTGCTTTACACGCTCATTTGAGTAAGTACCTGATTTCTCTATTACTACTTTTTTTCAGGTAAAGCGAAAAAAAAATCATTTTCTGACTACCCTTAATTAAAAAACAACTGTCTCCTTTATAGAAAGCATAAATATGGAAGAAGAAAATAAACATATTGATGAACTGATTGCTAACTATCTGACTGAAGGTCTGGATAAGAACGCTTTAGATGAACTAAAAACATGGATTGCCGCATCGGCTGAAAATCAGCAATATTTTATCCGTCAGCGGGAGATCTGGTTTTCAGCTGTAAGTCGTGAAGCCGCATCTGTCTATGATAAGGATAAAGCGTTTGAGAATTTTAGAAACCGTGTCGAAAGTCAGAAGGAAATTCAGAGCACTTCCCGTCAAGGTTTTAACTTGTCAGCGCTGTGGCGTTATGCTGCGGTTGTTGCAATCATAATAGCGGTGGGATGTATTTCTTATTGGCAGGGAGAGGTGAATGTGAAAGATACTTTTGCAGATATTTCAGTAGAAGCCCCTTTAGGATCAAAAACAAAACTTTATTTGCCGGATGGCACATTGGTCTGGCTTAATGCCGGTTCACGCATGACATACTCGCAGGGGTTTGGTGTCGATAACCGAAAAGTAGAACTGGAAGGGGAAGGATATTTTGAGGTAAAGCGGAATGAGAAGATTCCCTTTTTCGTAAAGACTAAAGATCTGCAATTACAGGTGTTGGGAACAAAATTCAATTTCCGTGACTATCCGGAAGATCATGAAGTGGTCGTTTCTTTGTTGGAAGGTAAGGTCGGATTGAACAACTTGTTGAGAGAAGAAAAAGAAGCTGTCCTTTCACCTGATGAAAGGGCCGTATTAAATAAGGCGAACGGGCTTTTGACTGTAGAGTCGGTTACCGCATCCAATGCGTCTCAGTGGACGGACGGTTACTTGTTTTTTGATGAAGAACTCTTGCCGGATATCGCTAAAGAACTGGAACGCAGCTATAATGTGAAGATTCACATAGCCAATGATTCCTTAAAAACATTCCGCTTCTATGGCAACTTCGTTCGTCGCGAACAAAATATCCAGGAAGTACTGGAAGCACTGGCTTCTACGGAAAAAATGCAATATAAGATTGAAGAACGTAATATAACTATCTATTAACCGGTTACCAGAGATTATAATGCTATGATTGTTTAACCTTAAAAAATGAAAAGTATGAATAAAGAGAAAAATACAGAATAATCTTTAGCTGACAAATAAGGAGAGACAAATAAAAAACCGGAAGATTTCGGACATCTCCCGGCTCCTTGAATCTCTTCTTTCAACAATCATCTAGTGTGAATATGTTTTCAAAAGAGAATATGCAAAGTTAGCAAAATACATCTCTTTTAAAACGAGTTATTCAAGTTTTAATTAATAATTTGTTTATTTTATGAATTACAGGAAGAAGGCCATATTAATGGTCATGGCTCTGTTTTGCCTTAACATAGCAATACTAGCCCAGGCTGTTTCATTGAAAATGGATAACGTTTCAGTGAAAGAAGCAATGACCCAGTTGAAGAATAAAAGCGGATATTCTTTCGTTTATAAAGTCGGAGATCTGGATACAAAGAAGATTATAACTGTAAAGGCGAAAGAGCTGAATGAGGCTATCGATCAGATATTGTACGGACAAGACGTTGTCTATGAAGTGAAAGGGAAGAATGTAATTGTTCAGAAAGGACAAGCCAGGCAGAATACTTCAAAGGATGGTAAAAAGCGTAAGATCACAGGTGTGGTGAATGATGTTAACGGCGAGCCTATTATCGGTGTTACCATCAAGGAGAAAGGGACAACTAACGGAACGGTATCGGATATAAATGCGAAGTTTACGTTGGAAGTATCACCGGGAGCGGTATTGGAACTGTCTTACATCGGCTATCAGCCTCTGGAAGTGAAAGTTGGAAATCAGACAGATTTATCCATCGTTTTGTATGAAAAGCAAGAATTGCTGGATGAAGTTGTGGTAGTGGGATACGGTACAATGAAGAAAAGTGACTTGAATGCTTCGATTGTTTCTGTAAAGTCTGAGAAACTCAATAAAGCAGCTTCACCGAACTTCTCTGAAATGTTGATGGGACGTGCGGCAGGACTTACTGTAAAACAGGGGAGTGCACAGCCCGGTGGTGGTATTGAAGTTCTGATTCGGGGTGCGGCTTCTACCGGTGCGGGGAATGATCCGCTGTATGTGGTCGATGGTTTCCCCATAGTGAATGCCGGTGTCAATCCGGGAAGCGGTAATCAGTGGACGGCAGGAAGCAACAGCCCTTTGAGCAGTATTAACCCTAACGATATCGAATCCATAGAGATTTTGAAGGACGCTTCGGCAACTGCCATTTATGGTGCGCGGGGTGCTAATGGAGTTGTTCTGATTACGACAAAAAGAGGTACTCAGGATACGAAAGTAGAGTATAACATGAATATGTCGTTTCAGACTATAAATAAACGACCGGAATTATTGACGGCCGGAGAGTTAATGACTACTCAGAACAGTTACTATAAAGAACAGTATTTAATGCAGAATCTGGTATATCCTTATGGGAATACAGATCCGGGTGCTGTCAGCCCTTATGTGCCTATGTACACGGATGAAGAAATAGCAAAAGCCGGAAAAGGGACCAACTGGTATGATATGATTACCCGTACAGGTCTTATCCAGCAACATAACCTCACAGTGACTTATGGTAATGAAAAGATGAGATCATTGATTTCGCTGAACTACTTCGATCAGAAAGGAGTGGTGAAAACATCCGGTTATAAACGCTATAGCTTCCGTTATAATCTGGACCATAAAATAACGAAATGGTGGGATTATGGTATTTCTGCCACAGCCTCTTATGTAGTCGATCAGAATGCGACACTGGGGGGAGGATATGACAGTACGGCAGGTATTATTGAATCGGCGTTAAGTTATAGTCCGACAGTGAAGGCGGAACGAGACCCGACGACCGGCAAATGGATGGAAGATCCTAAGCAGGCATTGCTCAATCATCCTTTGTCTTATCTCGACATTGAGGATGAGACAAAGACCAAGCGTTTTCTGGCAACAGCATTCACTAATTTCTATTTTATAAAAGATGTGTTCTGGTTGAAACTGTCTGCCGGTGCGGATATCCGCGACGGGTCCCGCCATAGCTACTATCCGATGACTACGAAATATGGAAGTAGTGTGAATGGAGATGCGAATATCAATTCCGCCAACCGTGAAGACTATGTGGCAGATATGGTTTTCAATTTTCAGAAGACTTTCAAGGAGAGACATAAACTTCTTGCATTACTGGGATATTCGTATCAGGTGCAGAATGATGACGGAGCGTATGCACGTGCTATGGGATTTATGTCTGATGCGTTGATGTATTATAAACTACAGGCAGGTGAAACGCGTCCGGTGGTCAGTTCTTATAAAAATAAACACGTGTTGGCTTCTTATTTTGGTCGTGCCCAATACTCTTTCAAAGACAAGTATCTGTTTACTTTTACTGCCCGTATCGATGGTAGCGACCGTTTTGGAAAGAACAACCGTTATGCTTTCTTTCCTTCGGGAGCATTTGCGTGGAGAATGAATCAGGAAGATTTTCTGAAAGATGTCAACTGGCTCTCCGATGCCAAGTTGCGTGTCAGCATGGGACAGGTGGGTAATGAAAATCTGCCTAACGATGCTGCTTCCGAGTACTTTGCCTTTGACGGCAGAAATTATTATCTGGGAGATACAGAAAAGAGAGGAGTAAATCTGGGAAAGTTCGGTAATCCTGATTTAAAGTGGGAAACGACTACAGAAGTTAACTTCGGACTGGATTTCGGTTTCTTCCGGAATCGTATCAATGGTAGTGTAGATGTTTTCTTTAAAGAGGTAAAAGACCTGCTGAGCTGGCGTTCGCTGCCGCATACAGCTGTCACTACCGGTATATGGTCCAACATTGGAAAAACAAAAAGTACCGGTTTTGAACTGACGCTGAATACAGTGAACCTGGAAGGACCGTTACATTGGGAATCGACATTGACGTATACTTCCTATCGTGACAGATGGAAAGAACGTGATCCGAAAGTAATCCTGGCTCCTTATGTCAAAGAAAACGATCCGGTAAGTGCTATCTATACGCTGATTCCGGACGGTATAAAGCAGGCGGGTGAAGATACGCCGGCTATGCCGGACTTGTTACCGGGACAGCGCAAATATAAAGATGTGAACGGACTCGATGAGGAAGGGAATCTGACAGGAAAGCCTGATGGGAAAATAGACCAGGCAGATGTCGTATATCTGGGGACACGTGCACCGAAGTTTACTATGGGATTCTCGAATGATTTCCGGTACAAAGGATTTGATCTGAATATCTATCTTTATGCTTCGGTTGGCGGATACTCCTATCCTTACACTCAGGTAGAACACGGGGTGTATGGTGGAAACGGCATCCAGAGGCTGAAAGACAATAATAACTTTTTGGCGGATATAAAAAATCGTTGGACTTCCGACAACATGAGTTCTGCTATGCCTAGTGGCGAAGTGAACAGCTATGATAGCTACGGTGCTCCGAACTGGGAGAAGAATACATATTTACGTCTGAAGAGCGTAACGTTGGGATATGATTTGAGCAGACTGTTTAAAGCTGATAAGTTGAAAGTAAGATTTTACTTTTCCGGTCAGAATCTGCTGACGTTTACCGGATATAAAGGACTCGATCCGGAAGTTGAAAACGACCGGGCGTCATATCCTCAACAGAAGACTTTTTCATTTGGACTTGATGTGAAATTTTAAACTGGAATGTCATGAAGAAATTAGCTAAAAAACTATTATTACTATTTATAAGCATTCAGTTTGTAGCCTGTGAGGGGAGCTTGGAACCTCACTTGTATGGAGTTGTAGATACTGGAAATGCGTTTAATACTCCTGCAGACCTTTCGGCTGCAACGGTTGCCCTTTATTATGAATTACGCCAAAAAGGCTGGGGACCTTATTTATTTTGTGATGGAAGTTCTTTTGTAATGGATGAAGTTTCAACCGAAGAATGGACTACCAAGTGGTCATGGGTTGCTTTTCTGAATGGTTCGTGGACGGATGCTGACCAGATGGTGAAAGGATTCTATAACTGGACTGCCCCTAATATCACCCGTTGCACTTATACGATAGCGAAGATGGAAGAGTCTCCGGTAGCTCAGTCGGTGAAAGACTTGTATATTGCGGAGGTCCGGGCGCTCAGAGCCTTTTTCATGTTCGATTTATATCGGCTTTATGGTCCTATGCCAATGATTCTGGAAGCCGACCAGGCAATCAATCCGGACCCGGATTATAAACCTTACAGACCTACGTCTGAAGAAGTCGGAACTTTCCTGACGACAGAACTACGTGCTGCTGCCGACGCACTTCCGGTAGAACAAGCTGAATACGGACGTATCACAAAGGGAGCTGCCCTGCATTATTTACTGAAATATTATATGCATGAAAAGCAGTGGCAGAATGCTCTCGAAACGGCAAATGAGATTATCGGTCTGAATTACTATGAACTGGAGAAGGATTATGCAAGTATATTTTCAGCTCAGAACGAAGGTAATAAAGAACTGATGTTTGTTGTGAGAGCTGAACCACTGGCAGATTATGGTAATCATACATATGCAAATATTTTGCCGGGTGACTACGCTTCACCTTATGGAAACATCGTAGAAGGATGGTCCGGACACCGGATGCCGTGGGAATTCTATGATACGTTTGATGAAAATGACCGGCGAAGAGCTTTGGCACAGGCCGAATATACATCAAAGTCCGGTGCTACAGTTGATTTGAGAGCCAGTGGTGATGTAGGTGCTTTGCCTTTGAAATATGGGATTGATCCTGAAGCTACAGGCACATGGGCAGGCAATGACAAGGTACTCGACCGATATGCAGAAGTGTTGTTATTTAAGGCGGAAGCATTGAATGAACTGAATGGTCCTAATCAAGGGAGTGTCGATCTGATTAATGATATCCGGAAACGTGCTTTTGGCTTTGGCACCTCGCTGCCTGCAATACCCGTTTTTAAAGAGAGCTTTGACGGAGAGTTTGTTGACAATGTTATAGGGATATTCTCGATGAATAACTACGATCAGGCCGGTGGATCTGCCTGGAAGTATGATGTGGATAAAAACAACACGTTGAATAACGGAAACAGCTTACATGTGGAAGTTGAATCTTCGGGTACAGAATTCTGGACTTTGCAGATGCGAACAGAACCTTTGGTTGCAAAAGGGCGTAAGTATTCAATAAAGATGAAGCTGAAAGCCTCGAAAGACATTCAGTTTGAAATACGCGTTGAAGGACCATTGAGCCACATGGAATCCATCTCTTTGAAAGCAGGCGAAGTAAAGGAATTCTCCACACAGACAGGTAAAGCTACGGAAGATCAAAATTGTGCTCTGTTCCTTGCTTTGGGAAATTCCGGAAGCGGATATGAACTTTGGATTGATGAAATCGAGTTTACAGCAATGGAACAGGCTGCTGATGGTGGAGACGCTATCATAAAGCAATTATCCGATTTCCCGGATAAGGAGTCGTTGAGAGACTGGATTCTGAAAGAAAGAGGCTGGGAGTTCTGGTATGAAGGAAAGCGCAGGGAAGATTTGATCCGGATGGGGAAATATGTAGAAACCGGTAAGAAGTATAGTACTAATTTCTCAGAGAAGAATCTTTTGTTCCCGATTCCTACATCGGTTATTATTGAAAATTCTCATATCGAGCAGAATCCTCATTATTGATCTTGAACAATTTATTTATCAGTTTTCAATAGGTATTTTATTAAATAATCATTGATATATGAAAAAGTTAAAGCATTCTATTCTTTCGCTCTTGTTATTGATGGGAGCGTGTATTGTCAGTTGTAGTAATGATGATGGACAGACTTCCTCCACCGATCCGGATGAAGTAGGGGGAGAAAGTTTCACGATTCCTGTATCGAGTTTGCGTTTGCGGGACCCGTTTATTCTGGTCGACAAGAAAACTTCGATGTATTATCTTCATTTCAATAATAACTTGAAAATCAGAGTTTATAAAAGTAAAGACCTGTCCACGTGGAAAGACGAAGGATATTCTTTTATAGCTAAAACTGATTTCTGGGGGCAACAGGATTTTTGGGCACCGGATGTGTATGAATATGAAGGACGTTATTATTTATTTGCTACTTTCAGTAATGCGGGAGTGAAGCGGGGAACTTCTATTCTAGTTTCCGATAGTCCGAAAGGCCCTTTCACTCCACTTGTAAACAAGGCGATTACTCCTTCCGGCTGGATGTGTCTGGATGGATCTTTGTATATTGACAAAGAAGGAAATCCCTGGCTGTTGTTCTGTCGTGAGTGGCTGGAGACCATCGACGGTGAAATTTATGCCCAACGGCTGGCGAAAGATCTGAAAACGACAGAAGGTGATCCGTATCTGTTGTTCAAGGCTTCGGAAGCTCCCTGGGTAGGCTCTATTACAAGTTCCGGGGTGACGGGCAATGTTACGGATGCTCCTTTTATCTATCGTCTGGATGATGGAAAATTGATTATGCTATGGTCCAGTTTCCGAAAGACAGATGGAAAATATGCCATCGGGCAGGCTGTCTCGGCATCGGGTAATGTTCTTGGTCCTTGGGTGCAGGAGCCCGAAACGTTAAATAGTGACGATGGCGGACACGCGATGGTATTCAAGGATCTTAAAGGCAGGCTGATGATTTCTTATCATGCACCGAATTCGCAGACGGAACATCCGGTGATAACACCTATTTATATTAAGGATGGAAAATTTGTAGCTCTGAATTAATGTGGCTTTTTCTTTCTGAACCGTCTATTGTATATAGATTCAGTTGACAGAAATAAATAATCTATTTTGCGGGTATATGTCTCATTATTTAGAAGGAAGTGTTAACTTTGGCGAAATAGATTCTGTTGACCGATGTTGCCGTTATTGTATAGAAGGTAAAGTCAGAAAAGTAAATAAATAATTTGAAGAGCTTATGAAAATAAGAAATCTGGTGTTTGGTGCCATTTGTGGCATTATATTCTTTTCCTGTTCGGAGTCTGGTGGGGGAAAAGAGGTAGAGATGGATCGCTTTGTCACAGACCTGATGGGTAAAATGACGATCCGTGAGAAGCTGGGACAGTTGAACCTTCCTTCCGGTGGCGACTTGGTGACAGGCTCGGTGATGAATAGTGAGCTTAGTGATATGATTCGCAAAGAAGAGATCGGTGGCTTTTTCAATGTAAAAGGAATCAAAAAAATCTATGATCTGCAACGGCTGGCAGTGGAAGAAAACCGATTGAAAATTCCCTTGATAGTCGGGGCGGACGTCATACATGGTTATGAAACGATTTTCCCGATACCGTTGGCCCTCTCATGCAGTTGGGATACGTTGGCTATTCAGCGGATGGCGCGGATTTCTGCCATTGAGGCCAGTGCAGATGGCATTTGCTGGACATTCAGCCCGATGGTAGATATCTGCCGGGATGCCCGTTGGGGACGTATTGCCGAAGGAAGCGGTGAGGACCCTTATCTGGGTTCACTGCTGGCAAAGGCCTATGTGCACGGTTATCAAGGTGACAGTATGCAGGGAAAAGATGAAATCCTTTCTTGTGTAAAACATTTCGCCCTCTATGGAGCATCAGAAGCCGGTAAGGATTATAATACAGTCGACATGAGCCATCTGCGTATGTATAACGAATATTTTGCTCCTTATCGGGCGGCGGTTGAGGCTGGTGTCGGTAGTGTGATGAGTTCTTTTAATATAGTAGACGGCATACCGGCTACGGCAAATAAATGGCTGTTGACAGACGTGCTTCGTGACGAATGGGGATTTCAGGGACTTTTGGTCACAGACTACAATTCCATTGCTGAAATGTCCATTCATGGTGTGGCTCCTTTGAAGGAAGCCTCTGTCCGTGCTCTGCAGGCGGGGACGGATATGGACATGGTTTCCTGCGGCTTTCTCAATACGCTGGAAGAATCGCTGAAAGAGGGAAAAGTCACCGAAGCACAGATTGATGCAGCTTGCCGTCGTGTGCTGGAGGCTAAGTATAAACTGGGCTTGTTTGCCGATCCATATAAATATTGCGATACGTTACGTGCGGAAAAAGAACTTTATACGCCTGAGCACCGTGCAGTTGCACGCGAGGTTGCGGCAGAGACGTTTGTTCTACTGAAAAATGAGAATCACCTGCTTCCGTTGGAGGAAAAAGGGAAAATTGCCTTAATCGGTCCGATGGCAGATGCACGCAATAATATGTGCGGAATGTGGAGCATGACCTGTACTCCGTCCAGACATGGTACATTACTCGAAGGAATCCGGTCGGCAGTAGGAGACAAGGCTGAAATACTTTATGCCAAAGGCAGCAATGTATATTATGATGCGGAAATGGAAAAAGGAGCTGTCGGCATCCGTCCGTTGGAGCGTGGTAATGATCAGCAACTGCTGGCCGAAGCATTGCGTACGGCCGCCCGTGCCGATGTGATTGTGGCTGCTGTGGGTGAATGTGCGGAAATGAGTGGCGAATCTCCTTCCCGTACTAATCTGGAAATCCCTGATGCTCAGCAGGACTTGTTGAAAGCATTGGTGAAAACAGGTAAGCCTGTGGTACTGCTCCTCTTCACTGGTCGTCCTTTGGTCTTGAACTGGGAAAGCGAACACATTCCTTCTATTCTGAATGTATGGTTCGGAGGTAGTGAGACAGGGGATGCCGTTGCCGATGTTCTGTTTGGCAAAGCCGTCCCGTGCGGCAAGCTGACTACTACCTTCCCTCGTTCGGTAGGGCAACTTCCTTTGTTCTACAATCATTTGAACACTGGACGTCCGGACCCGGACAACCGTGTTTTCAACCGGTATGCCAGCAACTATCTGGATGAGAGTAACGAACCTCTTTATCCTTTCGGATACGGTTTGAGTTATACCGACTTTGTATATGGCGACCTGCAGCTCAGTTCGGAAACCTTGCCGAAAAATGGAAACCTGACAGCTTCCGTTACCGTCACCAACAAAGGGAACCATGACGGCTATGAAACGGTACAAATCTATTTGCGTGATATCTATGCGGAAGTAGCGCGTCCGGTGAAAGAGCTGAAAGGCTTCGATCGTATCTTCCTGAAAAAAGGAGAAAGCCGTGAAGTGAAGTTTGTACTTACGGAAGATGACCTGAAATTTTATAATTCCGGGCTGCAATATATCTACGAACCGGGAGAGTTTGACGTGATGATAGGTACGAACAGTCGTGATGTACAGACAAAGCGCTTTATTGCGGAATAATTATTTTGAAATCTAATATATTAGTTACAACCATGAAAAAACTTACATTTTTATTATTATGTGTCTTGTGTACGCTTTCGTTGCAAGCTCAGAAGCAATTTACACTAGCCTCACCTGATGGAAATCTGAAAACGACAATAACCATTGGCGACCGGCTGACTTATGACATTACATGCAACGGCAGGCAGATTCTGACTCCTTCTCCCATATCAATGACGTTGGATAACGGGACTGTCTGGGGAGAAAATGCGAAATTATCCGGAACTTCCAGGAAGAGTGTGGACGAGATGATACCATCTCCTTTCTACCGTGCCAGCGAATTGAGAAATCATTATAATGGACTGACCTTGCGTTTCAAAAAAGACTGGAATGTAGAGTTTCGTGCATACAATGACGGTATCGCCTACCGTTTTGTGAATCAGGGGAAGAAGCCTTTTCATGTGGTGACGGAAGTATCTGATTATTGTTTTCCATCGGATATGACTGCCTCCGTGCCTTATGTAAAAAGCGGTAAAGACGGTGATTATAACTCCCAGTTTTTTAATTCTTTCGAGAATACGTATACAACGGACAAACTGTCGAAGCTGAATAAACAGCGCTTGATGTTCTTGCCGTTGGTAGTAGATGCGGGCGATGGAGTGAAAGTCTGTATCACAGAGTCCGATCTGGAAAATTATCCGGGACTTTATCTTTCTGCTTCGGAAGGCGCGAATCGTCTGAGCAGTATGCATGCTCCTTATCCGAAGCGTACGGTACAGGGTGGTCACAACCAGCTTCAGATGTTGGTGAAGGAGCATGAAGACTATATTGCCAAAGTAGATAAGCCGAGAAACTTCCCCTGGCGTATAGCCGTGGTTACTACCACCGATAAGGACCTTGCCGCTACCAATCTCAGCTACCTGTTAGGTGCGCCTTCACGTATGTCCGATCTTTCATGGATTAAACCGGGAAAGGTTGCTTGGGACTGGTGGAATGACTGGAATCTGGATGGCGTTGATTTTGTGACCGGAGTAAATAATCCGACTTATAAGGCATATATAGACTTTGCTTCTGCAAACGGTATCGAGTATGTGATACTTGACGAGGGATGGGCAGTGAACTTACAGGCGGATTTGATGCAGGTTGTCAAGGAGATTGACCTGAAAGAACTGGTAGATTACGCAGCTTCCAAAAATGTAGGTATCATCCTTTGGGCCGGTTATCATGCATTCGAGCGTGATATGGAAAATGTGTGCCGTCATTATGCCGAAATGGGAGTAAAGGGTTTCAAAGTGGACTTTATGGACCGTGACGATCAGGAAATGACTGCATTCAACTATCGTGCCGCTGAAATGTGTGCTAAATACAAGCTGATTCTTGACCTGCATGGCACTCATAAGCCTGCCGGATTGAACCGTACTTATCCGAATGTGTTGAATTTCGAAGGAGTCAATGGGTTGGAGCAGATGAAATGGAGTTCACCGTCAGTAGATCAGGTGAAGTATGATGTGATGATTCCTTTCATCCGTCAGGTTTCCGGTCCGATGGATTATACGCAGGGGGCGATGAGGAATGCTTCCAAGGGTAACTATTATCCTTGTTATTCAGAACCGATGAGTCAGGGAACCCGTTGCCGCCAACTAGCCTTGTACGTGGTGTTTGAATCTCCTTTTAATATGTTGTGCGATACTCCGAGCAACTATATGCGCGAACCGGAATCAACGGCATTTATCGCAGAAATACCAACTGTATGGGATGAAAGTATCGTTCTTGACGGTAAAATGGGAGAGTATATTGTGACAGCACGCCGGAAAGGGGATGTCTGGTATGTAGGTGGAATTACAGATTGGAGTGCACGTGATATTGAAGTCGATTGTTCTTTCCTGGGTGATAAATCTTATCATGCTACTTTGTTTAAAGATGGTGTGAATGCTCATCGGGCAGGTCGTGATTATAAGTGTGAGTCCTTCCCGATAAAGAAAGACGGTAAACTGAAAGTTCATCTGGCACCGGGAGGAGGTTTTGCCCTTAAGATAAAATAATTATTTTAGAGTTGAAACTATGTTTTTTATCGTCACCCGTCACTTTTTAGAATAAAGTATTAATATATAGACCAATAGCGGTGACGGCAAATGCTGATGGCTAAGTGACGGCAAGAGTTTTACGCTTTTTGCCGTCACTTTTTGTGTTGTAAACTGATTCTTGGTCTAGCATATTATTCTCCTAGAGATAATCAGGCTCCCCACGTAATTTGAATGCGTTTTTGCTCTCATGCTCTAACAATTTGTCTGCATCCCTTTATTCATCTTAGTTTCAGGTATGGCAGCAACTGTGGTAGCAGTTATGAGAGCAAGTGTTTGCTCTCACTCTTCCATGTATCATTATCTGTCATTTGTTTGATTTTGTCATTTGATTTACAGTGTACTTTGTGCGTATTACAAGTGGTTGAAACTCAACCGTACGTGGCGTAACGGAACTTATTGGTCAAGCGGATGGGGAACCGGTATGGATAATATGCCCCGTGTGCCCGAAGGTTATAGTCCTATTTACAGTCATGGACATATGATTTGGCTGGACACCAATCTCCAACAACTGTTTACGGCCAACTTGTTACTTGAGATGGGATTCTATCTCGAACGTTGGCAGGAAATAGAGGAATTCGAAGATGAGGCTAAGATGTTAGGGAAGTATATCCATGATAATCTTTGGGATGAAAAGACCGGTTTTCTGTATGACCAATATGCTGATGGTACACTCTGCAAAACAAAAGGAATAGGTGCCTATTGGACATTGCTCACTGATGTGTTGGATGATAAACAGCTTGACCGTATGGTGAAAGAATTAGATAATCCGGCAACGTTTAACCGGAAATTTCGTATTCCCTCTTTGTCGGCAGATCATCCTAAGTATAAAGAGAACGGGCGTTATTGGCAAGGTGGCATATGGCCGGGTACCAACTATATGGTGATGCAGGGACTTGTAAAGAAGGGATATCATAAATTGGCCCGGGAGATTGCTTTGAATCATTATGCCGAGGTTCTGGAGGTATATAAAAATACAGGGACATTTTGGGAATACTATTCTCCGGAGAAAGCGGAGCCTGGATTTATGGCGAGAAAAGAATTTGTGGGCTGGACTGGGCTTCCTCCTATTGCCGAACTGATAGAGTTTATTATCGGCATTAGGGGAGATTATGTCAATCAACAGATAATCTGGGATATGAATTTGACTGAAACTAATGGAATAGAGCGTTATCCTTTCGGTTCGGAAGGAATCATAAACCTGAAAGCTGAGGCACGTCGTTCTGCAAATGATGAACCACGTATCGCTGTTGATACGAATATCGGTTTTGAGTTGCTGGTGCTTTATGGTGGTAAGGAAAAGAAGGTGAATGTAACTCCCGGTAAGCATACCTATTAAAAAAGATTGTCTATGAAAAGAAATATGTCGCGGCGTCATTTCTTGAAAACAGGAGGACTCGCTTTGGCTGCTATGGCTATGTGCCCACCTTTGTCGTTTGCCTCCTCCGAAATGCCGGTGCAGAAGTACATTTCTCTGCGTCCTCCTGTGGGCAAAAGACATTTTGTATCGAAGGCGGTAGAGGCAACTATTGAGCAGACCAGGCCAAAAATAAAAGATGAGAAGTTGCGTTGGATGTTTGAGAACTGTTTCCCTAATACGCTCGATACCACCGTCAGGTATAAAATGAAGGCCGGCCGGATACATTCGTCATAACAGGTGATATTGACGCTATGTGGCTCCGTGATTCATCTGCGCAGGTATGGCCTTATTTGCCATTGATGAAAGATGATAAGGAACTGCAACTTTTAATAGCGGGGCTTATTAACAGGCAGGCGGAATGTATTCGGATTGATCCTTATGCCAATGCATTCAATGACGGTCCGTTGGGCAGTTATTGGGAGACTGACCATA
>OGXL01000698.1_pt1 | contig 29387 bp, 28 predicted proteins | sample 1576311 | NCBI WGS metagenome assembly OGXL01 (sample SAMEA3541564, study PRJEB24748) | human gut metagenome | biome: human gut; feature: human-associated habitat; material: faeces | place: China | collected 2012 | reverse complement strand
ATGGGTTGATGCGGGTGCGCTGCTTTACCCAGGACGATGCCCACATCTTTATGACAGAGGACCAGGTCCAGGATGAGATCAAGGGTGTGGCAAGACTGATCGACGAGGTGTACTCCAAATTCGGCTTTAAATACCACGTAGAGCTCTCCACAAGACCCGAGGACAGTATGGGTACGGACGAGGAGTGGGAGATGGCTACAAACGCCCTCAGAGGCGCTCTGGAGTCCCTTGGACTGAACTATGTGGTGAACGAGGGAGACGGCGCTTTCTATGGACCGAAGATCGACTTCCATCTGGAGGACTCCATCGGAAGAACATGGCAGTGCGGAACCATCCAGCTTGACTTCCAGATGCCCCAGAGATTTGATCTGGAGTACACAGGAGCAGACGGAGAGAAGCACCGTCCGATCATGATCCACAGAGTGGCATTTGGTTCCATTGAGCGGTTTATCGGTATCCTGATCGAGCACTATGCCGGAAAATTCCCGGTATGGCTCTCACCTGTGCAGGTGAAGATCCTTCCGGTTTCTGAGAAGTTTGCTGACTATGCAGAGAAGGTGTCTGACGCGCTGAAGGCCGCGGGCGTCCGTGTGGAGACAGACGACAGAAGTGAGAAGCTGGGCTACAAGATCCGCAGCGCCCAGATGGAGAAAGTTCCCTACATGCTCATCGTCGGCGAGAAGGAAGTGGAGGGAGAGTGCGTCTCCGTCCGCAGAAGAGACGAGGGTGACATCGGCAGCATGAGCGTGGATGAGTTCGCAAAGCTTGTGCTGGAAGATAAATAATAAGCGCAGATAAAAGAATAAACGTCTAAAAAGAAAAACGGACAAGGGCACATGCGGAGGGATTGACCTCCCACATGTGCCCTTGTCTCTTCTTTTGTGCCGTAAAAGGTGTCTGCGGCGCTAGTCCATCATAACCATGTGGGCGATAGAGGCTGCGTCGTCAGAGTGGCTCTGACGGCAGATCAGGATGCTGTAGATGTAGTCCTCATCCAGCTCCAGGGCCTGGCTGATCTGCTTTATGGTCTGGCCTGAATCGTTGAGGGCCAGCACCTGCTCTATTTCTTTTGTGACCTGTTCCAGTGTTTTTGATGCCATTGGTGTATCCTTTCTCTGTCTGTTTTCGTTCTCTATTTTAAAAGAAAGCGGTGGAAATGTCCAGAGGTAACGATGTGGCATTTTGTGAGATGGATATAGTGAAATCCGGGGCAGGCGTGAACTCGTATGAGCAACGTCTGTCCCGGAGAGTGCGCTCTACAGGTATCCCAGTCTGTCTAATGTGGCAAGCACCATGTGGCGGCCTGCGTCGGTTCCGTCTATGATGCGGCGTGCCCGCACGGAGTCACCGATGTTGAGGATCTCTGTGTCTTCACCCTCGAAGCCTTCCGCAATGTCGTTCCAGAGGGGCGCGTGAGCCTTCATGCCAAGGCATACAAAGCCGTAGTCGAATGGCAGCTCCTCCTCCTGGCCATCGCGTTTCACGGTGAAGGAGTGGGGGTTGACTTTCAGCAGAGCTGTGTTCACAAGCTGTGTCACGCTGTGCTTTTTCATGCACTCCTTCATGCTGGAAGTGGTGGAGGCATCCAGACCCTTGCCGATGACGGGCATCATTTCGATAATAGTTGTCTCAGCGCCTCTGGGGGCGAAGAATTCTACTACGTCAAGACCTACCGCGCCGCCGCCGATGACGATGACCTTCTTGCCGGTCATGTCTTTGTCAAAGGCCGGGATGTCATCCATCAGATCTTTGATACCGTACACGCCTGTATCCTCTTTGCCCAGGTTCTCGTGAAGTCCCTCGATAGGCGGAAGAAGCGGTACAGAGCCGGTGGCGTTTACAACCAGGTCTGGGCTGTAGGATTTGATCATATCCACAGTCACGTCCACACCTGTCTTGATAGTCAGGTTTTCCAGGCTCTCTGCCCGGTGCTTCAGGTATGTCGGGAAATCTGCCAGACGTTTCTTGGCCGGAATTCTGGAGATCTCCACGGAAAGTCCGCCTACATGATCCTGCTTTTCCAGAAGTGTGACGTGGCAGCCCACTTCAGCAGCTGTGCAGGCAGCTTCCAGTCCGGCTGTGCCGGCGCCCACAACAACGACATTGCAGGGTTTGTTCACTTTCTGTTTTTTGTAGGCCTCTCCGTTAATGAGGTCCGGATTTACGGTACAGCGCAGCGGCTTGTTGCCTCCGATACGGTTGCCCACGCAGCCGATGTTGCAGGAGATACATTTGCGGATGTCCTCCACATTGCCGTATCTTGCCTTGTTGCACCAGTCAGGATCTGCGATCAGTCCGCGGCCCATGCCGATCAGGTCTGCGTCGCCCCTTGCCAGGATGTCCTCTGCCACCTGAGGATTGCGGATGTTTCCAATGGCAATAGTAGGCTTGTGGAACTTATCCCGGACAGCCTTTGCCATGTAGGAGCGCCATCCGTCCTCTAAATAGTTGGCGTCGATCTGGTACTGGATGGAAGGGTTCAGGGCAGAGGAGGTGTCGAACATGTCCACGCCGTCATTTAAGAACTCCAGGTACTCCAGGCAGTCCTCTACTGTGTTTCCGCCCTCTACCAGCTCGTCCACGCTCAGACGGAGGGAGATCGGCACTCTCGGACCAACTGCTGCACGGACTTCATCGATGACCATGCGGCAGAAGCGTGCGCGGTTCTCGGCACAGCCGCCGAACTCGTCTGTACGGTTGTTCATGGTAGGTGAGAGGAACTGGCTGATCAGGTAGGAGTGTCCGGCGTGGATCTCCACCATGTCAAAGCCTGCGTTTACTGCACGGCGTGCAGCAGCGCCATAGTCCTTTGCAATGCTCTCAAGCTCTTCTCTTGTCAGCGGGCGTGGCTCTTCGCCGCCTTCTTTGGAAGGAAGATTGGAGGCGGAGACAGGCTGCATGCCGATCCTTGAGGACATGGCAGAAGCGCCGGCGTGGTTCAGCTGTACACCCATGCAGGCACCGTACTTGTGACAGGCCTCCGTCAGATTGAAAAGGCGGGGGATGTAGCAGTCCTTGTCAATGCGCAGCTGGGTTGTTCCGTTGGAACCCTCCGGATATTTTACACATACATTTTCTACGATGATGAGACCTGTGCCGCCTCTTGCGCGCAGCTCATAGTATTTGATGTGTTCATCACTCAGCTCTCCTGTATGCCCGGCAAAGTCGCTTCCCATGGGCATCATGACAACACGGTTCGGGAGTGTCATACCGTTGATCGTGAGGGGGCTGAAGATGTGTTTGAAGTTGTTCTTCATTTGATTTACCTCCGTTAATGTAGTTTTTCAGATAAGCAGAACTTCGCTATAACAATAGTATAAAACATTGTTAAAGATAAAACAAATTCATGTTTTTGTGCCGGATGATAGAATATGTCTATGGTTTCTGGAGAAAGATGGAAATTGGACGTAATAAGCGCGTTTTTCGCCTGTTTTCGTTGAAAATCAGCATGTATTTTGCTATAATATGAAAATGTATTTTTAAAGATGATCAGGAGAGAAAAGCCATGAACGACTTGGAGATGTATCGCGAGCAGCTTGCGCTGTGCGATGATAAGATTATTGATGCACTGGTAGAGAGAAACGCTATAGTTGAGAAGATCATGGCGTACAAGGAAGAGTACGGTATGCCGATCCTCCAGCCCCAGCAGGAGGCGAAGCAGGCAGCGCGCCTGAAAGAAAAGCTGGGGGACAATAAATACAGAGAAGAGATCTACGATGTCTTCCGGCGGATCAACCGCAACAGCAAGCGTATCCAGGCAAGGAAACTGTTTGACTACAATATCATCCTTATCGGATTTATGGGAGCCGGCAAGACGACCATCTCCGATTACCTGAGCACCATGTTTGCCATGAACATCGTGGAGATGGACCAGGTGATCGAGGAGCGGGAGGAGATGAGCATCCAGGATATTTTCGCTACATATGGAGAAGAGTATTTCCGTGAGCTGGAGACAAGCCTGCTCATCGAGATGCAGTCCCGGAAAAACACAGTGATCTCCTGCGGCGGCGGTGTGGCCATGCGCGAGAGAAATGTGGAGGAAATGAAAAAGAACGGCCGGGTTGTCCTGCTCACCGCAAGTCCGGAGACTATCTATGAGAGAGTAAAAGACAGCAGGAACCGTCCTGTCCTCAACGGCAGGAAGAATGTAGAGGGGATCTCTGAGCTGATGGAGCAGCGCCGGGAGAAATATGAGGCGGCGGCTGACGTTGTGGTGAACACAGATGGAAAGACTGTGCTCCAGGTGTGCGAGGAGATGATCCAGAAACTGACGGAGATGGAAGAGAAATAATGCTTGATCGATTTTTCCCCGACAGATATGTGGCTTCCACATATGTGATCGATTTTGAAAAACTGTATGAAGAGGGTGTGCGCGGCCTGATCTTTGACATTGACAACACGCTGGTTCCCCACGGGGCGCCTGCGGACGAGCGGGCTGTCCGCCTGTTTCAGAGGCTCAAAGATATCGGATTCAGGTGCTGCCTGATCTCCAACAACCAGGAGAAGCGGGTGAAGATGTTCAACGAGCCCATCCAGGTGGACTATGTTTACAACGCCCATAAGCCCTCTGTGAAAAACTACATCCGGGCCATGGAGATCATGGGTACAGACCGGGAGAACACGGTGTTCATAGGAGACCAGCTCTTTACTGATGTATGGGGAGCAAAGCGGGCGGGGATCCCCAATATCCTTGTAAAACCCATCCATCCCAGGGAGGAGATCCAGATCGTGCTGAAGCGCTATCTGGAGAAAATCGTGCTCTACTTTTACAGAAAGAGCCTGAATGGAAAAAAAGGTTGAAAAAAGCACCAGAGTATTATAAAATGGAACAAGTGAAAAAGAAGGACATGTGCTATCTAAAGGTACAGTTTAAGGAGGATTATAATGGTTTCAGCAGGAGATTTTAAAAACGGATTAACTGTGGAGATCGAGGGAAACATTTATCAGATCCTTGATTTCCAGCACGTAAAACCTGGAAAAGGAGCAGCTTTTGTTCGTACAAAATTAAAAAATATCATCAACGGCGGCGTTGTCGAGAAGACATTCCGTCCTACAGAGAAGTTTGAGACGGCTCATATCGACAGAAAAGATATGCAGTATCTGTACTCAGACGGAGACCTCTACAACTTCATGGATATGGAGACATTTGACCAGCTGGCTGTCAACGCAGATGTTGTAGGTGACTCCCTCAAGTTTGTAAAAGAGAACGACACTGTAAAAGTGATCTCTCACCAGGGCAATGTATTTGCCATTGAACCGCCTATCACAGTAGAGCTTCGCGTGACAGAGACAGAGCCGGGTGTGAAGGGAGATACAGCTACAGGTGCTACAAAGCCGGCTATCGTGGAGACAGGGGCTCAGATCATGGTTCCTCTGTTCGTAAATCAGGACGATGTGCTGAAGATCGATACACGTACAGGAGAGTATCTGTCCAGAGTTTAATCTGCAGTTTGAAAAGTAAAAGAATGACGAAAAAGCCTTGCATTTTGTGCAGGGCTTTTTTATAATATAAGTCACCATAATATTCATTCCGGTGAAGCCGGGTCAGACCATTCTGGATATCTGTTTTCAGATCAGCCTGTTTCAGGCAGCGTTTCACAAAAATAGCATGCAGGGAAAGGAGAACTATGTCGTATGAACAGTTTGTAGAGCAGATGGAAGCAAAATTGAGAAGCAGCCTGGACGGGGGCAGGTCTCTTGGTGTCAGGCAGGTGACAAAGAACAATGGAAAAAAGAGGAAGGGGATCGTATTTAGTGAGCCCGGGATCAATGTGTCCCCCACCATCTATCTGGAGGAATACTATGAGAGGTATAAGCGCGGGTATTCTTTTGAACAGCTGGCGGATCAGATCATGTGCCTGTACAGCCATGTCCGCATGGGGCACTCCTGGGAGGGCGAATTTGTGACAAAGTATGCCAATGTGCGGGCAAAGCTGATCTATCAGCTGATCAACAGAGAAAAGAACAGGGATCTCCTTGCGCAGGTGCCCTACATCCCCTATCTGGACCTTGCTATTGTCTTTTATGTGCTGGTGGATATGAAGGAGGATGACCGGATTGCCACCATGCTTGTGAGAAACGAGCACCTGGGATGGTGGAAGGTCACCAGGGAGGAGATCTATGAGGAGGCCTGCGCCAACACAAGAAGACTCCTGCCGGAGGAGTTTACAACACTGTACGCTCTTTTGGCAGGGGTGGAGGGGGAGGATCTCTCACCGGACCTGGATGAAACGAAGGGGTACAGCATGTATATCCTCACCAACTGCATCCGGAATTTCGGGGCAGCGGCAGTTCTCTACCGAGATGTTCTGAAGAACATAGGAGAATATCTGAAGGAGGATTTCTACGTGCTCCCCAGCAGCATCCATGAGATGATCATTGTGCCGGACAGCAGTGCGCCCTCCTGGAGGGAGACGGCCATGATCGTGAAGGAGATCAATGAGACCCAGGTGAGGGAGGAGGAAGTTCTCTCGGATATCCCCTATCATTATAAGAGAAAAGAAGGAAGGCTGCGTCTGCCTGTGTGGGAGATGGACAGGGCAGAGAGCTGACTTTGGTCCTGACATCTGAGGAATAAAAAAGAGGAACAGCTGATCTTGCTGTTCCTCTTTACGTCTCTGACCAGAGTCGAACTGGCGCACCTGCCTCCGGAGGGCAGTGCTCTATCCACTGAGCTACAGAGACAAAAAGTATAATACCATATCTGTAGGGAAAATACAAGGGGGAAAACGAAAAAACTGTCCCCGGGACCTGCCTTGACTTTTTAAATATTTGCTAGTATCATTTGTAGTGCCCCTTGTCTGCCGGCAACTGATGATCACACAGTAATGGAGGTTGTCATGAAAAGAAAAAGAAAAGAAGGCAGTCAGGGCGCGGGGAACAGCAGATCCACAGCAGCGATGCTGCTCTGTGTGCTGCTGGCCGTGACCGCTGTAGCTGCCGGAACTCTTTACGCAGGGGAGAAATCTGCAAAGGATGACAAGGCCCAGTCCGTGTCTGTCCAGAATGAAGACGTGCAGACAGTGAACGAAGGATGGCAGGAGGCAAAGGACAATCCTCTCCGGGAGGAGACAGACTCCGGGATCACAAAGGCAGTTCAGAAATACTATGAAGAGAGAACTGCGCAGAGCCCGTTTGCGGAAGGGTATGAAAATTTGAAGACCTACACGAAGCGGGGGAAGTACAAGGACACATATCTGGCATTTGTCCGCTATGATATGAAGATAAAGGATATCTACACCATGGCCCCCGGACTGGAGATCCTCTATATAGAGCCGGATGAAGAGACGGGAGAGCTCTGTGTGGAGGAGGAAATGCCGGACCAGGAGACCCGGGAGGCAGCGCAGCTTCTGGCATCCCAGGAGGATGCAGGGCAGCTGATGACAGAGGTACAGGCAGCTTATGACGGAGCAGTGGCGTCGGATGCCATTCTGGCGGAGGCGCTCTCTGATCTGGAGGAAGCCTCAGAAGCCTCAGCCGGGCAGCAGTAGAGCGCCAGGCTCTGGCCGGTGGGGTATATACAGAAATACAGAAAGATAAAGGACGCACAAAGTATGAGAGGATACAGACATGCATTTCGGAAGGCGTTCCCGTATACAATACCTGTGTTGACAGGGTATCTGTTTATCGGGATCGCCTTCGGTGTGATGTACGCAGAGAAAGGGTATAATTTTTTGTGGGCCATGCTGATGAGCCTTCTGGTGTATGCAGGCTCAGGGCAATATCTGGCAGTGAACTTTTTCGTGCCGGGTATTTCTTTTGTGCAGGTCATTTTTATGACGCTGATGGTGAATGTGAGACATATTTTCTATGGGATTTCCCTTCTGGACAGGTTTCATTCCATGGGGAAAAAAAGATGGTATATGATCTTCGGGCTGACAGACGAGACATATTCCCTGCTCTGTACGACAAAAGTGCCGGAGGATGTGGATGAGGAGAAGTTTCTTTTTGCTATCTCCATCATGAATCAGTCCTACTGGGTCATCGGGTCTGTCATCGGTTCTCTTGCGGGGACTCTGATCCCCTTTAATTCAGAGGGGATCGATTTTGCCATGACAGCTCTCTTTGTGGTGATCTTTGTGGAACAGTGGATGGATAAAAAGAACAGGGTGCCGGAGGTGATCGGCGTGGCAGCGGCTTTTGCCTGCCTGCAGATCTTCGGGGCGGACAATTTTGTGCTGCCTTCCATGCTCCTTATCGTCCTCCTGCTTTTTGTGGGACGGACACGCCTTGAGAGAGGGGGGGAGAAAGTATGCCGTTAAGCGTTGGAATGTCGCTGCTCATCATACTGGCTGTGGCATTGACCACTTTTGCCACCAGAGTGGTTCCTTTCCTTATTTTTCCGAAAGGGAAGGAGATACCGGATGTGGTGCAGTACCTTGGGAGGGTGCTGACGCCGGCTGTCATCGGCATGCTGGTGGTGTACTGCCTAAAAACAACGCCGGTGCTCTCGGCCCCGTACGGGATACCGGAAGCAGCGGCGGTGCTGGTAACCGCAGGGCTCCACGTATGGAAGAGAAATAATCTTCTCAGTATCGGAGCCGGTACGGTGCTCTATATGTTTCTTGTGCAGGCGGTCTTTTAAAGGCCGCCTGTTATTTTATGAGAGATTGACCTTCCGCTTCATAATGAAGTAGGAAAGAAGATAGAGGATGACGGCTATGGCAACGGAAATGCCGAAGCTGATGTTCAGTATATCCATCATATATCCGGCAAGGTCAATGGATTCCGGGGTGGTGGATGAGTTCATGGCGATACTGTCACTTAAAATGCCCTGCACACCCATGATTACAGTGGAGGCGATGGCGATGACCGTGGTGATGACAAAGTAGGATACCACGGATCCCAGTACCTTGTGTCCGTTAAAGAGCTGTCCCAGGACAACGGAGGCCTCGATGGTGATCACATTGCCCACGGCGCTGACTATGGTGAGGACTGCCATGTAAAACAGGAAGAAGTTAAAGTCTCCCTGGCCCTGGAAGCCCAGCAGCCGGATGAACTCATCCCAGTGTGCGCTTAACGGGTCTGTTATGATCGGGATGGCCAGCAGGATGTAGGCGCAGACATAGATGAGCAGCATGTCGATGACGCACCAGATGCTCCCGGAGATGGTCTTGGAAAGAAGGTGCATGCCCTTGGTTACAGGAAGGGTGTTGGTAAGATATCCCTCGTCCGAGAACATATTTTTGTAAAACCGTACGGCAATGACAATGTAGGTCCCGTAAGACACGCCGGCAAATATGATAATGTACACGACAAAAGCAAGCGTCAGAAGAAGCTCGTTGAGTTCGTCTGACTCAAAATCCAGCCTTCCTGTCAGGAAGATGCGTCCGAACACGGAGGCTGCCACCAGGAAAATATGGATGATGACAAGAAATTTTGTGGTGGATTTTAAATCGTATCTGATCAGTTTTCCTAGCATCTGAATACCTCCCTGAATAAAGCGTCCACGGATTTTCCCTGGTTCATCCGGATCTCATCCACCGTTTGGTTCAGCACGATCTGCCCCTGCTTCAGGAAAAGCACCCGGTCCAGGATGTTCTCGATGTCTGTGATGAGATGGGTGGACAGAAGGATGGTAGCGTCCTCGTTGTAGTTGGTAAGGATGGTCCGAAGGATGTAGTCCCTGGCAGCGGGGTCCACGCCTCCGATGGGCTCATCAAGGATATAGAGGCGGGCATCCCGGCTCATGACCAGGGCAAGCTGCACCTTTTCCTTTGTCCCTTTGGAGAGCGTGCGCATCCTGGCGTTTACGTCGATCTCCAGGTCTGTCATCATATGGCATGCTCTGTCTGTAACAAAGTCCTCATAGAAATCCGCAAAGTAGGAAATCATGTCCTTGATCTTCATGGCAGGATCCAGATAGCTGCGCTCCGGCAGGTAGGAGACGATTTTTTTTGTCTCCACGCCGGGAGTCATGCCGTCTACAAGAACCATGCCTTCTGTGGGAACAAGGAGATCGTTGATAAGCTTGATCAGCGTACTCTTCCCGCTTCCGTTAGGTCCAAGGAGCCCTACGATCTGGCCGGGGGCCAGCGCCAGATTCAGATTGGTGAGGGCGTAGTACATGTTGTTGTATTTTTTGGAAAGCCCCTTACATTCCAATATCGGCTTCATAATCAGTGTTCCTCCTTTACTGCTTCCTGGATCAGGGAGAGTGTCTCTTCGTCCCGGAAGCCAAGACTTCTCATTTTCTCAAAGAACTCCGCTATATGGCGGGAAGCCTGTTCTTTTTTCATCTCTTTGAGCATCTGTTCATCCTCCGTGATAAAACGTCCGCTGGTCCGCTGTGCATATACAAGTCCGCTGCGCTCCAGTTCGGATAAAGCCTTCTGCATAGTGTTGGGGTTGACTGCGGCTTCCACCGCCAGGTCCCGCACAGAAGGAAGCTTGTCGCCGGGTTTGTAGACGCCCGATATAATGTCCTGCTGGATCCTTTCCATAATCTGCAGGTAGATGGGGCGGTCGTTATCTAAGTCCCATGGCATGTGATCACCTCACTTTTCTTGTGGAGTTTTCGGGATGTTAAGATTGAATGTATTATCTATGTAGTACAATAATACATTTAAGTGAAAATGTCAAGAAAAAAGCCGGACTAAACGCCGGCGATCTTCTCCAGAAGATCCGGATCAAAGGTCTTCTGTCTGAGCATTTCGATTTCATATTTATAAGGGGCAAAGGATTTCTTGGCCTGTGTGGGTGAGGGGACGTAGGGCGTCTCCAGGATCTTGGGCACATCCTGGAAATCCGGATGATGCACAATGTAGTTCAGGGCTTCAAAACCGATCTGCCCGAAACCAATATTGGCGTGTCTGTCCTTTGAGGCTCCTGCCGGATTTTTGCTGTCGTTGATGTGGAAGACAGCGATCTGGTCTTTGCCGATGAGACGGTCAAATTTCTCTATGACGCCGTCAAAATCGTGGATGATGTCATAGCCGCTGTCGCTTGTGTGGCAGGTGTCAAAGCAGACCCGGAGCTTGTCGCTGCATGTGACGCCGTCGTAGATGCGGGCCAGCTCCTCAAAGCTGCGGCCGATCTCGGATCCTTTCCCGGCCATGGTCTCCAGGGCAATGTACACCGGAGTGTCCGGTGTCAGGATATGGTTCAGCCCGCGGATGATCTGGGCAATGCCTGCGTCCACTCCGGCGCCCACATGGGAACCGGGATGCAGGATGAGGACCTGGCTGCGGCATGCGGCGGTGCGCTCCAGCTCCAGGGCCAGGAACCGCTCTGCCAGCTCGTATGTCTCCGGCTTCACTGTGTTGGCAAGATTGATGATGTAGGGAGCATGGACAATGATCTCCTCTATGCCGTGCTCCTTCATGTAGTCCCAGGCGGGCTCTATGTTCAGCTCGCTGATCTCTTTCCTTCTTGTATTCTGGGGTGCGCCTGTGTAGAACATGAATGTATCCGCGCCGTAGGAGACGGCCTCCTTCGCGGAGCCAAGGAGCATGTCCTTTCCGCTCATCCCCACATGAGAACCTATCTTCATATGGAATATCCCTCGTTTCTGAAAAGTCTTCTGTCAGATCCCCGGATTGCTGCGATGACTGTCCGGGCCTGGCAATGAGGGTAGCACACCTGGGCGCAAAATGCAAGCCTGCGCGGCCCGGTATATAGGAAAGAAGAAAACCAGAAAAAAGTGCAGAATATAAAAAACAGGATATTGAGAGAAAAGCCTGATTATGGTAGACTTATAAGATGATGTCAGGGTGCGAGGAAGGATCCTGGCTGCAGGAATGGAGGAAAAAGAATGAAACAACTGATAGATCTGATCACGGAAGAAATGGAAGAGGCGTTTGAGGCGGCAGGATATGACCGCTCCTACGCAAAGGTGACCCTGTCCAACAGGCCGGATCTGTGTGAATACCAGTGCAACGGCGCCATGGCCGGCGCCAAAGCATACAAAAAAGCTCCTTTTATGATCGCCCAGGATGTGGTGGATCAGATTAAGGGGGGAGGATGTATCCTTTCAGCAGAGATGGTGAAACCAGGGTTCATCAATATCAAACTGGACGATAAATATATAGCAGGCTATCTGAATGAGATGGAAGCGGACGAAAAACTGGGCGTGGAAGAGACCAGCAATCCCCAGACCATTGTCATCGATTACGGCGGACCCAACGTGGCCAAGCCGCTCCATGTAGGACATCTCCGCTCTGCCATCATAGGAGAGAGCGTCAAGAGGATCTGCCGTCTTATGGGACACAAAGTGCTGGGAGACATCCACATGGGCGACTGGGGCTACCAGATGGGCCTGATCATCACAGAGCTGAAGAAGCGCCAGCCGGATCTGGTATACTTTGACGAGTCCTTTGAGGGAGAGTATCCCGAGGAGGCGCCCTTCACCATCGGGGAGCTGGAGGAGATCTATCCGACAGCCAGCGCCTACGCGAAAGAGCACGAGGATTACCGGGAAGAAGCATTGCATGCGACCTATCTTCTTCAGAACGGACACAGGGGATACACGGCTGTGTGGAAACATATCATGCAGGTCTCTGTGACGGATCTGAAAAAGAACTACAGCAACCTGAATGTGGACTTTGATCTCTGGAAGGGGGAGGCTGACGCTCAGGCCTATATCCCGGATATGATCGAGAAGCTGAAAGAGGAGGGATATGCCCGCGTGGACCAGGGGGCCCTTGTCATTGACGTGAAAGAGGAGAGCGACACAAAGGAAATCCCGCCCTGTATGATCCAGAAATCGGACGGAGCATCCCTCTACGGCACCACGGATCTTGCCACTCTGGTCCAGAGAGAGCAGGACTACCACCCGGATCAGGTGATCTATGTGGTGGACAAGAGACAGGAGCTTCACTTTACGCAGGTGTTCCGCGCGGCCAAGAAGACCGGTATCGTGCCGGAGGAGACGAGACTGCGTTTTCTGGGATTTGGAACTATGAACGGCAAGGACGGAAAGCCTTTCAAGACAAGAGAAGGCGGTGTAATGCGTCTGGAGAGCCTGATTGCGGAGATCAACGAGGAGATGTACCGCAAGATCACAGACAACCGGACAGTCAGCCAGGAGGAGGCCCGGGAGACAGCCAGGACTGTGGGGCTTTCCGCTATCAAATACGGGGACCTCTCCAACCAGGCTTCCAAAGACTATGTGTTTGATGTGGACAGGTTTACTTCCTTTGAAGGAAATACAGGTCCCTATATTCTGTACACCATCGTGCGGATCAAGTCCATCCTCAATAAATACACAGAGGCCGGAGAGACACTGGAGGGCCTTTCAGTTACCGGTGCTCACGGGGATGAGGAGAAGGCGCTGATGCTGGAGGCGGCCAAGTACAACGGAGTCATGGAGACAGCCTTTGAGGAGCTGGCACCCCACAAGATCTGCGCGTACATCTATGAGCTGGCCAACGCATTTAACCGGTTCTACCATGAGACAAGGATCCTGGCAGAGGAAGATAAGGAAGTGCAAAAGAGCTACATCGCCCTTCTTGTGCTGACAAAGAAGATACTGGAGAGCTGTATCGATGTGCTTGGCTTTGAGGCGCCGGAGAGGATGTAAGCTGACTGGAATGCGGCAGAAAGGATGTAGAGATAGATGGAGCTGCCAGAATATACTGGAGATATGACGAGAAAGCTGTTCTATGAGGACAGCCACCGGAAGGAATTTGAGGCGCGGGTCCTCTTCTGCGCGGCGTGCAAAGAGGACGGCGGTTTCTGGACTGTGCTGGATCAGACCTGCTTTTTCCCGGAAGGGGGAGGGCAGTATGCGGACACCGGATACCTGGGAGAGGTGAAAGTGCTGGATGCCCGGGAGCGGGACGGCGTGGTGTACCACAGGACGGAGGCCCCCCTGGAGCCGGGAGATCTGGTCTGCGGCCGGATCGACTGGGAGGAGCGCTTTGAGAAAATGCAGCAGCACACCGGAGAGCACATTGTCTCCGGTCTTGTCCACAGCCGCTTTGGCTACAACAATGTGGGCTTCCATCTGGGCAGCGACTACTGCACCATGGACTTTGACGGTCCCATTACGTCGGAGGAGCTCCGCCAGATCGAGTGGGAGGCCAACCGGGCGGTGGTGTCGGATCTGGAGATCCTTGTGCAGTACCCCTCGAAGGAAGAACTGGAACAGATGGAGTACCGTAGCAAGATCGAGATAGAGGGGCAGGTCCGGATCGTCAGCGTGCCGGGATATGATGTGTGCGCCTGCTGTGCGCCCCATGTGAAGCGGACAGGTGAGATCGGCCTGATCAAGCTGGTGAACCGTATGAACTACAAAGGCGGAGAGCGGATCACGATGCTCTGCGGCTTCCGGGCGCTCCGGGACTACGAGGTGAAGCTGGCAGGCGCGAAGGAGATCGGCGCGCTGCTGTGCGAGAAGGAAAATCAGATCGCCGGGGCGGTGAAAAGGCAGAAGGAGGAGCTGGAGAAGCAGAAGTATGAGAATGGAAAACTTGTGCACCAGATCCTGGCGTACCGTGCAAAAGAGATCCAGATCGAATCCCCGGTGACCGCTGTCTTTGACGGAAGTCTTGCAGGGGATGCGCCGAGAGAGCTGATGAATCTGCTCCTTGATCGGGGAGCCGATATCTGCGCGGTCTTTGCAGGGGCAGAAGAAGATGGCTACCGGTATGTGATCGGCAGCCGCCAGGCAGATGTGAGACCTCTTGGAAAAGCGATGAACAGCCGGTTTGAAGGCCGGGGCGGAGGAAAACCTGGCATGATCCAGGGAACACTGGCAGGCGGACAGGATGAGATCCGCGCATTTGCAGAACATTTTATAAAAGAGAATAGAGAAGAATAAAAAGCCAGGAGCTTTCCCTCAGGAAGGAGAGCTCCTGGCTCTTGTATACTTTGCTTACAGCTTGATCTTGATCACGTCTACGTCCAGGTCCCAGAGGAATTTGTCCAGATCTTTAAAGGACAGGAAGACGGTCGCTGTGTTTTCCAGGGGATGGATGCCGAGGCTTTTGCAGCGGCTCAGATCCTTGTCAATAAAGAATTCTACAGCGTGGTCTGTGTCGTTCATCAGCCCGAAGGGGGAGACGCTTCCCTGCTTTAGCCCCAGATATTTCTCCAGGCGCTCCTCGGAGGCAAAACTTAAGTTGCCGGCGCCCAGGGTGCGGCCCAGCGCTTTGAGATCCACGGTCTTCTTCTCATCGCAGGTGACGAGAAAATGCCGTTTTCCCTTGGCGTCCCGCAGGAACAGGTTCTTGCACAGGGTTCCCTTCTGGGGAAGTCCGAGACGGTCCATATCTTCCATAGTGTGGACAGGCTCGTGCTCTACTACTTCATATTTAATGCCCAGTTTATTCAGGGCATCGTAAACTCGCTGTTTCTGATCTTCCATGATAAATTAAGCTCCTTTCGTGGGGGTGTTTCTATTATTATAGGGCGAAATCAGAAGAAAGAAAAGAGTTTATAGTTTTTTAATTGCAACTTTCCCGTTTCGGAAGTAGAATAAAAAAGAATTTTGAATGGCTGCCTGCGGGCAGCATGTATTATGATTGAGAAAGCGAGGCTTTAATATATGAGTAATCCTTGGGAAAACCCAAACCAGGAGCCAGGAGAAAACAATGAACCCCACAGAATGCCCCAGGGGATGCCCACGGGCCCTGTGACCCCTCCGATGGGAAGGAGGAAAGGGACGTGGTACGCCTGGACGCCGCTGCTCATCAAATACCTGATCAGCATTGCCGTCAGCATGATCGCTGTGATGGGATACACGTTTGTATATATCTCACAGCACTATGAGGAGACGGTAGGGGCCATGCAGAGTCAGCAGGATATGTTGGAACTGTCCGTGTCCATCTCAGAGAGGATGCTGCAGTACACCACCCAGCTGGAGGGGATCACTGCGCTGATCGTTATCCCCGTTATCCTGTATATGTTCCACAGGGACAGAAAAAATGAAAAAATGGCGGGGGTGATCCCTAACCGGAAGGCTCCTCTGTGGAAATACGGAGCAGTGATCGGCATTGCGGCTGCTCTGTGCGTGGGACTGAACAACCTGATCCTGATCTCCAATATTTCCAGCTACAGTGCGGCCTACCAGCAGACTTCCGACTCTCTGTACAGCGCCCCCTTCGTGATGCAGCTGCTCTGCCTCGGGATCCTGGTTCCCATATCAGAGGAACTGGTTTTTCGCGGGATGATGTTTAAGAGGATGCGGGAACAGTCTGGTTTCGGGCAGGCGGCCTTCTTATCCAGTCTTGTGTTTGCCATCCTGCATGGGAATATGGTCCAGATGCTGTATGCATTTGCAACAGGCATGATCCTTTGCTACGTATATGAAAAGTATGGATCTGTGAAAGCGCCGGCTGTTGGGCATATAGTGATGAATATCATTTCTGTTGCCGCTTCCCGGTTCGGATTTTTCGGCTGGATGATGGAAAATAATATGCGCATCAGTGTGATCACGATCCTTTGCGGCGCTTTTGCGGCGGTTATGTTTGTCCTGATCCAGCGGATCGATGAGCGTCCGATACTTCCGGGCGGGCCGGAGGAAAAGAACACAGCAGTCGTATAGAGAAAAATGAAATGTTACAAAAATGTTAAAAAATATTGCAAAAATATGACCGGTCATTTATAATAAAATCTGTTGAACAGAAATGAAATGACAGATATTGACAAGATGTTGATACCAGACAATGTGACCGGAAAGGGTGAAGACAGGAGAATGAAAAGATTTGGAAGAGCGGCTCTTGCCGTGGCACTGGCCAGTTCTATGGCCGTGACCCCGGTGTTTGCAGCGCCGGATACAGATGAACTTGAAAGCAGCAAAGCGGCGGCCCAGAGCGAGGCAGACTCCCTGCAGGAGCAGCTGACAGAGCTTCTCAACAAAGCAGGAGAGCTTGAGGAGGAGATGATCACCACCGGAGAAAAGATCATCGAGGCCCAGGCAGATCTTGAGGAGGCCCAGCAGAAGGCAGATGAGCAGTATGCGTCCATGAAGGTGCGCATCCAGTACATGTATGAAAACGGGCAGGCCACTGCTATAGAGACGCTCCTGTCGGCCACAGATTTTTCGGATTTTGTGAACAAGGCTGAGTATATATCAAATGTACATACCTATGACCGGCAGCAGCTTCAGGCCCTGGAAGACACAGAGAAAGAGATCCAGGATCTGAAGACCACGCTGGAGGAGGAGCAGAAAAAGCAGGAGTCCATGCAGGAGGAGTATGAAGCCCAGGAGGCGGAGCTGAATGCGACCCTCGAGGAGAAGAAGGCGGAGATCGCTGACTATGACCAGCAGATACAGGCTGCGGCCGAGGCTGCTGCTGCGGAGGCGGCGCAGAGGGAGGCGGAAAGCCAGAGTGCAGAGTCATCGGGAGGCAGCACATCAAACGGGTCCGGCAGCGGAAACAGCAGCTCCGGCGGAGGCAGCTCATCCGGGACAGTTTCCGGGGGAGGCTCCACCGGTGGCAGTGGATCATCTTCCGGCGGTGCATCCAGCGGGAACACCTCTACCGCCCAGGCGATCGTAAACGCGGCTTACAGCCAGCTGGGAGTTCCCTATGTATACGGCGGCTCTACAGCAGGCGTGGCACTTGACTGTTCCGGACTTGTCCAGTACTGCCATGCGGTGGCCGGGATTTCCCTTCCCAGGACATCCCAGGCGCAGGGAGGATGCGGCGTGGCGGTCAGCAGCCCGCAGCCGGGAGACATTGTGTGCTACGGAACCCATGTAGGCATCTACATCGGAAATGGACAGATGATCCATGCACCGAAGCCGGGTGATGTGGTGAAGATCGCTAGCGTATACGGGTCACCCTGGTACAGGCGATGCTGGTAAATTGTTCAAGATATACTTAAAAAATGTGGACCGGGGACGGATGCGTCTCCGGTTTTTTGAGTGGAAGAAGAACTGGCAGATTTTTCTGTGAGAATTTTGGGAAATTGTTGAATTGAACGGGAATATGTAGTAACATGTAATTTGAATAAGTGAAACTGAATTCATAAGAGTATAAATAATTTACAACAGACAGGTGGGAGAATATGAAGAGAAAAATCGCACAGGCTTTTATCACGGCAGCACTGATCAGTTCCATGGCAGTCAGTCCCGTCTTCGCCACGCCCTCTGTGGAGGACCTGCAGAATGACAAGGCGGCGGCAGAGGATGAGGTGGTTTCGCTTCAGTCAGAGCTGACAGGCATCCTGGACAAGATCAGTACGCTGGAGGCAGACCTGCAGAAAAAGCAGGAGGAGATCGACCAGGCGAACATAGACCTGGAGGAGGCTATTGTCCAGCAGGACCAGCAGTATGAGGACATGAAAAAGCGTATCCAGTACATGTACGAGTCCGGAAGTGGAAATGAACTGGAGCTGCTCCTGTCGGCGGAAAGCTTTTCCGATCTGGTGAACAAGGCCGAGTACATAAAAAATGTGCATACATATGACAAAGAAAAGCAGGAGGAGTACATAGCTACAACGAAGAAGATAGAGAAGCTCTCCGAGAGCCTCCAGGAGGAGGCGGAGAGCATGACGCAGATGCAGAGCCAGCTGGAGGAGGACAAGACTTCCCTGGGCACCATGATCGAGGGAAAGCAGTCCGAGATTGCCCAGCTTGACGCGGACATCCAGGAGGCGGTGGCGGCCCAGCAGGCGGCGGAAGAGGCCCGCAGGCAGCAGGAGGCGGCAGCGGCAGCAGCCGCAGCCCAGGACACCGCACCCAGCCAGCCGTCTAACGGCGGCTCCGGCGGGGGCAGCTCCAGCGGAGGCAGCGGTTCCGGAGGCGGCAGCAGCACGGTGGTACCTCCCCAGGGGAGGGACGGATGGGCGGTAGTGGCCTATGCGAGACAGTTCCTGGGCAATCCCTATGTATATGGCGGCAACAGTCTGACCAATGGCATCGACTGCTCCGGATTTACCCAGCAGATCTATGCGGCCTTTGGAGTCAGCCTCGGCAGGACGGACACAGCCCAGGCATCGGCGGGAGTGGAAATCCCTCTCTCCCAGGCTCAGGCGGGAGACCTGGTTGTCTACTATGGACATGTGGGTATCTACAATGGAAGCGGCGGCCTGATACATGCGTCGTCGCCGTCGGTGGGGATTATCGAGTCTCCGAGCTGCACGTATCGTCAGATACGCTGCGTGAGGAGAGTTCTCTGATCCTTGGTGAACAGACAGAGGGTCTGCGCTTTGTGGCGCAGGCCTTTTTTTCGCCCTTCATCCGAAGGAGTTCCGGCCATGCTTCCTCCCCGTATATTGCATTCTGCGTCTTCATCCAGTACAATGGAGGAGTATTTTGACTGTTGCGGAAAATGGCAAGAGTGATGACAAAGGAGAACAGACTATGGAAGAGCTTTTGAGGGAGGTTTTATCCGGCAGCCGGATGCTCCACTTTGAGGGGACCAAAAAGGACGAGGCCCCTCTGGTGGAGGCGGCGGGCCGGGACGCGGGATATGTGGAAGATGAGGGAGCCCTGTATGAAAAGATGACAGTGAGGAAATATCTGAAGTTTTTCGCGGGGCTGTCGGGCACGGAGAAGCGGGGGCGTATCGCGCGGGAGATCGTCAGGGGGGCAGAGGATTACTTTATCCTGAACCCCATCGCCTTTGAGGAGGAGGAGTCAAAGAAGGTCATCCTCGGCTGGATGGAGAGCTTCTGCGAGCGGGAGGGGCGGCTCATAACACTCTCCTGGTCCCACCGGGACACCTGCATCTGCCCCGGGGACCACTATGAGGTTGCCCGGGATGGTGTGCGGTGCATCGACCAGGGGGAGAGCACACAGGACAGCCCGGAGCTTCCCCGGGTGAGCAAGATTTCTGTCTCCTACAATGAAAAGAATTTCCTTTTTAATCCGGAGGAGATCGACTACGTGGAGGCGAACGACGGAAAGGTTTTTGTGTATGTGAGGAGGGAGCAGTATGCAGGGGACTTCAGGATGAGTGACCTGGAGGAAAAGCTGGCTAGGTTCGGCTTCTTCCGGTGCCACCGCTCCTACATCGTGAACATGCAGAAGGTGGTGGAGCTGGTGAAGTGGACGAGGAATTCCTACTCCCTGCGCCTGGCGGGGTATGAGAAGACAGATGTTCCCCTGTCCAAGGGAAAGATACAGGAGCTTCGGAGCATGTATGAGTTTTAGAGGTAAGGGAGGAAAACAGCTATGAAGAAAATGTGGACGCTGCTGAAAAAAGATATCTGGACATCCTTTACGGACAAGACGATCCTCTTGATGGTCCTGACGCCGGCCATCCTGGCCCTCATCTTCCGGGTGGTGTACTTTGATCCCTGGATGCTGCTCCTGACCATGGCTCTTTTTAACATCGTGCTGGTGCCGCTGACAGATTATCCCCTTCTTCTTGTGGAGGAGAAGGAGAGAGATACCCTGTCCCTTCTGTCCCGGTCCGGCGTGTCGCTGGCCCTCTTTGCGCTGTCCAAGGCAGGGGCCTGTCTTGTGGTGGGAGAGCTCATGGCTGTGGTGGTGTTTCTGATCGCGGGGGCGGATATGTCGCTCCTGCCGGAGTACCTGCTGGTCCATCTGGCCGGGGTGACGGCCCTTCTGCCCTGGGGCTTCCTGACCGGTGTGTACGCGAAGGACCAGAACAGCGTAAATGTGTACGCGGCCGTCAGTGTGGTGGCTGTCTATGTGGCTCCGGTCTTTTCCTACTGGAACGTGGCATTTGGAAGGCTGGCAGAGTTCCTGCCCACCGGCATCCTGGGCGTGGTCCTGAAGAAGCTGCAGCCCATGGAGGGCTTTATGGATGTGTCCCTGGTCTGGGGAGGGGACGTGTGCGCGGTCTGGTTCCTGGCAGGAATCGCTTCCCTCTTTGTGATCCGGAAAAAGAGACCTTTTTTCCCCACCCTGGAGGCCGGGACGCGTCAGAGATAAGAAATAAAAAAGTGACTTTTTGAGGTGAGGCATTGCATGTCTCACCCCTTTTTTTGCTCCGTTCATCCTCTGACAGGCTCCATTTACCGGGAAAATAAGGTGAAAATCCAGAGAAACGGTAAGATAGGAGCTGTAAGGAGGACGAAAGCCATGACAAACATCGTAAAAGCAAATCAACTGACAAAGACCTTTGGAAATGTAAAGGCGCTGGATCACTGTGATCTGGAGATCAAAAAAGGAGAGATATTCGGATACCTGGGACCCTCCGGCGCGGGAAAGACAACCACTATCAAGCTCCTCACCGGGCAGCTCCACAGCGACAGCGGGGAGGTGACGGTACTGGGGAAGGACCCGTTTTCTCCGGATATAAAAAAGAAAATAGACATTATGAGCGACATGAGCGGCCTGTATGAGAAGATGACGGTCTATGAGAACCTGGACCTGTTTGCGGATATTTACGGGATCAGGGACAAAAAGGAAAAAATACGGAGGACGCTGGAGGCGGTGGAGCTCCTGGACGCCGCCAAAAAGAAGGTGGAGAAGCTCTCCAGGGGCATGAAACAGAGGCTGGTCTTCGCAAGGACCATCCTCCACGATCCGGGCCTTCTCTTTCTGGATGAGCCCACGGCCAACCTTGACCCGGCCACGGCGGACGGGATACGGGATCTCATAAGAAAGCTGAACCGGGAGGGGGCCACCGTCTTTCTCACCACCCACAACATGGAGGAGGCGGATGAGCTCTGTCACAGAGTGGCCCTTCTGAACAAGGGGAGCATCGTGGAGAGCGGCTCGCCGGAGGAGCTGAAGCTGAAATACTCACACAAAAGGGTGGTCATCACCACGAAGGAGGGGAAAAGGGAAGTGCCCCTTGAAAGAGAAGCCCTGCTGGAGTCTCTGGGGCAGGCCGGAGAGGTCCTCATGATCCACTCCGAGGAGCCCAGTCTCCGGGACGTATTTCTTACACTGACAAAGGAGGAGCAATAGCTATGAGCGGAAAGATTATTTTTACGTTACTGAAAAAGGACCTGAAGGGGTGCCTGACCAACAAGAATATCCTGGTGAGCTTTCTCATTCCCATCGTATTCTGTTTTATCTACCAGAACGTCTTCAGCGACCTGGGAGATGAGGTGGGGGATTATGTGCTCGGTATGTGCGCCGTATTTTCCATCGCCATCAGTCCCACCAGCATCCTGCCTGTGATGATCGCCGAGGAGAAGGAAAAATACACCCTCCGGTCCCTCATGATGGCCCGGGTGAGAGGGCAGGAGTTCCTGGCCTCCAAACTGCTGGTCTGCCTTCTGATGACGCTCCTGGACGCGGCGGCCGTGTTCTTCATCACAGGGGGCGATATGAAGGATTTCCCGGTCTACACAGGGGCTGTGCTGCTGGCTTCAGCGGGCCTGTGCTTCCTGGGAGCGCTGGCGGGACTTCTGGCCAGGGACCAGGCGTCGGCAGGGACCATCGGGGCGCCCCTCATGCTGCTGACCATGCTGCCTCCTCTTTTCGGGGGACTGAATGAGACGCTGGAGAAGGTGTCTGTAGCTGTGCCCACCACCTCCTTTCAGACGATCTACAATGGAGTGACTCAAAATCAGGAGCTGCTGGCAAAGAACAATCTCATCGCCCTGGGCGTGTGCGCCCTGTGGATCGGGGCCGGGTACATCCTGTTCAACCTCTTCTACCAGAGAAAGGGCATTGACTGCTGATAAATCCTGCAAAACAGCGGCACAAAATGAGGAGAAGTGCTTGCAACAGGGCAGGTTTTATGATAATATATGACCGTTGCAAAAAAACACGCATATGTCTGCCCGCACCGGTGCCTAAGCTTTTTTAAGGAAAAGACGGTCATGCGGGAAATGAAATGTGCGGAAGAAAGAAAACCAAATGGAGGAAAGAAACATGAGTGTTATTTCAATGAAGCAGCTTTTAGAAGCAGGTGTTCACTTTGGACATCAGACAAGAAGATGGAACCCTAAGATGGCTCCCTACATCTACACAGAGAGAAACGGTATCTACATCATCGACCTGCAGAAATCCGTTGGAAAAGTAGATGAGGCTTACCAGGCAGTATCTGATATCGCGGCAGAGGGCGGCACAATCCTGTTCGTAGGAACAAAGAAACAGGCTCAGGACGCTATCAAGACAGAGGCAGAGCGCTGCGGTATGTTCTATGTAAATGAGAGATGGCTCGGCGGAATGCTGACAAACTTCAAGACCATCAAGAGCCGTGTGGCACGTCTGAAAGAAATCGAGGCAATGGCTGAGGACGGAACATTTGATGTCCTTCCTAAGAAAGAAGTTATCAAGCTGAAAAAAGAGTGGGAGAAGCTGGAGAAGAACCTTGGCGGCATCAAAGAGATGAAGAGACTGCCGGATGCGATCTTCATCGTTGACCCGAAGAAAGAGAGAATCTGTGTGCAGGAGGCTCACACACTGGGAATCCCGCTGATCGGTATCGCTGACACAAACTGCGATCCTGAGGAGCTTGACTATGTGATCCCGGGAAATGACGACGCTATCCGCGCTGTAAAACTGATTGTTTCCAAGATGGCAGACGCTGTTGTTGAGGCGAACCAGGGCGCTGCTGAGTACAGTGAGGAAGAGTACGCAGAGGGCGAGGAAGCTTACGACGAGACAGCAGAGGAAGCTGAGGAGACAGTGGAGGCCTAAGCTCCGGACAGAGGCGTACAGACCGGTAATTCGTATATATTCGTATATAATATGGAGGAAAATAAAATGGCAGTTACAGCTAGTATGGTAAAAGAGTTGAGAGAGCTTACAGGCGCAGGCATGATGGACTGCAAGAAAGCCCTCAGCGAGACAAACGGAGATATGGACGCAGCAATCGAGTACCTGAGAAAGAACGGCGAGGCAAAGGCTGTTAAGAAAGCCGGAAGAATCGCTGCAGAAGGTCTTGTTATGGCTGAAGTAAAAGATGATAAGACAGCAGCCATCGTAGAGGTTAACTCTGAGACTGACTTCGTTGCAAAGAACGCTGAGTTCCAGGGATTTGTTAAGGCAGTTACAGAGCAGGCTCTGGCAACAGAGGCAAAAGATATGGACGCTTTCATGGCAGAGGCATGGAACGAGGACGCTTCCAAGACTGTTCAGGACGCTCTGACAGAGAAGATCTCTGTTATCGGCGAGAAGCTGAGCATCAGAAGATTTGAGAAGATCGTTTCCGACGGATGCATCGTTGCATACATCCATGGTGGCGGACGTATTGGTGTTCTTGTAGAGGCTGAGACAGACGTGATCAACGACGAGATCAAAGCTTGTCTGAAGAACGTAGCTATGCAGGTAGCAGCTATGTCTCCGAAGTATGTGTCCAGAGACGAAGTTTCTCAGGAGTTCATGGATCACGAGAAAGAGATCCTGCTTGCACAGGCTAAGACAGAGAATCCGGATAAGCCGGAGAACATCATCGAGAAGATGATTATCGGACGTCTCAACAAAGAGATGAAAGAGATCTGTCTGTTAGACCAGGTATACGTACAGGACAGCGATCTGACAGTTGCCAAGTATGTGGCAAAAGTTGCTAAAGAGAACGGTGCAAACATGACAGTTAAGAAGTTTGTACGTTTTGAGACAGGCGAAGGAATCGAGAAGAAAGTAGACGATTTCGCGGCAGAGGTTGCAGCTCAGGCTGGAATGTAATCTCATAACCACAAAGGTGTCTGAAGCCCTTGAAAATCCCGTAAAACGGGCGTTTTCAAGGGCTTTTTTATGCTGAACTATCTTTATAATCTGCTTCTTCGCCTTTCTTCCCAACTTCTTCAAAGATAATAGTGAAAGAATCTCCCTCTTGCGGAAGCAAAGAAACACTTTTTTTATTCTTTGCTCAACGGGCATGTCTTACTTCCTGGCAACGGCGATGTAGTCATACTCGCAGTACCAGAAGTTACGCTCGTAAAACTGCTGCTCGAAAAGATCCAGTGCCTCCTGCATCCACTCGAAGTCATTTTTACATTGAATATTATAGGGATCCTTCTCGTAGGCTTTCCGAAAATAGTCGCTGCGATAGGAAAAACTTTCGTGGAAGAGGTCATCCCGGTCGTCATAGTCCATATTGCTGAGATCTTTTATATTGCTGAAAATATGGATGTCGTGATAGCCGGTATCGAAGAGTTGGGTGTAGAGCTTCCGGCCGTTAAGACGGTCAGAGACACCGTGGGCAGTCAGACTCTTCTCTATGATCTGATCCATCAGATCGCTGCCCGGATAGCACAGCTTGCTCCCGTCATCAGATCCCCGGAGGATCACGTAGCCGTCATCTGCAAGAAATCTGCGAAGTCGGTGAAGAACCTTGCCTGGATTTTTTAAATGGTGAAGCGTGAGAGCCGAGAAAATAATGTCGAATTTTTGGATTTCGTATCTTTCCATCATATCTTTAAGCAGTTGTGTAAAATTTTCGTCTTCCAGATCCATGACCTCAAAAGCCATTTTAGGATTATCATGGAGCTGGCGCGCTTTTTCAATGACAAGGGGGTTGTTGTCTATTCCCAGTATCAGATCTGTCCATCCGGCATTCCCGAAGCGGTCTTCCGCCACATACCCGTAAGCGCAGCCGGCATCCAGGATCACAGAATGTTCGCGCAAGGCTCCCTGGCTTTTGAGATACTCAAGAGCAATTCTGTCAGAAGAGGCGGAATTTCCGGCTTGTATGCGGAGCCGGTCTGCCTCGTTCCGATATGTGGATGAGTAGATGGACTTATGACTTTTTCTGGTCTTGGTGTCAGACGGCGTTTTCCCGGCGCGGAGATCGGGCTGCTCCGGCTGATTTGCGGGTGAACTCAGTTTTTCAAGGACCTTTTTTGTGAAAGCGCAGAAAGCGGAGATGTCCATGCGCTGTATGTCGCAGTTCTGGTAGCTGCGAAGTGCGCGCGGGAGGGCGTGGGGAGAGATTCCGTCGGTGTATGTGATGATCTCCGCGTCTTTTTTTATGTCATTCAGGATGTCAGTGTGAAAGCTTTCCCATTCATATTTGATCCATCTGGATTCGATGTAGGACGGATCGGTGCTGATGAGGAGCAGTATTTTTGCGGTGTCGAGGGCGTGATCGATAGAGCGCTTGTAAACGCTCTCTCCCAGTTTCAGAAGCGTGATGTTGCTGTAAAAAGCAGATATGCCCATCAGGCAGAATTCTCGATATATCTGTTCCGCAATCTGGGCGTCTCTTGTCTGACTGCCATCAGAGGTACTGTTTTTAAAAGATATAAATATGTCAAATTTATTCATCTTATGCATGCTCCTTTTGTATGCGGCTTGCTGTTTCCAGGCGGTATCCGGTCAGTCCTGTATGTTCCTGAAGTTACTGGATTTATAATAAGTATACTGCCGTATGGAGGAGGGAGGCAAGTGAAATTGTGAGAAACTCCTGTGAGCGGCAGGGATATGCTGATTGAAGGATGACCGGGCCATTGACTTTTCCTCCAAATCCATATAGAGTGGACTTGTAGCATGACACAGACAGCACAAGGGGAAAATGAGAAATGAAAAACATATACGAGGATACACTGCAGTTCAGGGGAAGCTGGAGAGACTACCAGGACAGGGTCCTGCAGAATTCCCAGAAATATCTGGCGGACGGGAAGCTGCATATCGTGGCGGCACCCGGGTCCGGGAAGACGACCCTGGGCATTGAGCTGCTCCGGCGGTTGGGAGAGCCATGCCTGATCCTGTCTCCCAGCATCACCATCCGGCAGCAGTGGCTGGAGAGGATCACGGAAGGCTTTCTGCTGCCGGGGAGGGAGCCGGAGGAACTTTTGTCCAATGACCTGAGATATATGAAGTGTATCACCGCCATTACCTACCAGGCCCTGTACAGCGCCATGAAGCATTACCAGGGGCAGTTAAGTGACGGCGATGATGAGTCGGAGGAGGATGAAAGGGAGTCCGAGGCAGTGGATTTCCGCGATTTTGACATTTTCGACGCAGTGAAGGCTGCGGGAATTAAGACCATCTGCCTGGATGAGGCGCATCACCTGAGGAGCGAGTGGTGGAAAGCTCTGGAAACATTTATGAAAGAGATGAAGGGAATGACTGTCATTGCCCTTACAGCCACACCTCCCTACGACAGCACGCCGGGGCAGTGGAAGCGGTACATTGACCTGTGCGGCCCCATCGACGAGGAGATCTTTACGCCGGAGCTGGTAAGAGAGGGAAGCCTGTGTCCCCATGAGGACTACATTTATTTCAACTGGCCCTCCAGGGAGGAGCTGGCTGAGATCGAGGCCTACCAGAAGAAAGAGAGGGAAATCTGGGAAAAGCTGCTGACTGGAAGCAGATTTACGGAAATGATCGCCACTCACAGGGGACTTAGAAACCCGGAGGAGTACAGCGAAAAATTTCTGGACGATCCCAAGTACTTTTCGGCCCTTCTGATCTTCTGCCAGGCCCAGGATATCCCCTTTCCCTCCTATCTGCGGGAGCTGATCGGCACAGAGGGAAAGCTGCCAAAGCTGACTCCCGAATGGCTGGACGCTCTGCTGCAGGGGTTCCTGTATGACGATGCGCAGTCCTACGAAGTGACGGAAGGGGAGAGGGAGGAGCTCCTGAAGGAGCTGAAAGAGGCGGGCTGTGTGTACCGGAAGAAAGTCTCCCTCACCCACAGGGATGCCATGCAGAGAATCCTGGTCAAGAGCAGGGGAAAGATGGAGAGCATCAGAAGGATCGTGGAGGCGGAGCATCAGTCGCTTGGGGAAGAGCTGCGGCTTCTGATCCTGTGCGACTATATCAAGAAGGACAAGCTGCCCCTTGTAGGGACAGACCAGACACTGGCGGCCGAGATAGGAGCCGTGCCTATTTTCGAATATCTGAGGAGAGAGGCCGGGGAAGGGATCCGTCTGGGATGCCTGAGCGGCAGCGTGATACTGGTCCCTGTGGACACGAAAGAAAAGCTGGAGGTCCTTTTGCAGGAGAAGGGCTGCCAGGGCACTCTGTCCCCTGTCCGGGACACCGGCTACGGCCAGCTTAAAGTGAAGGGGAAAAATACCCATGTGGTGGCGGTCATCACAGAGCTGTTCCGGCAGGGGCAGATCAATACACTGGTGGGGACCAAATCCCTCCTGGGGGAGGGGTGGGACGCCCCCTGCATCAACTCACTTATCCTGGCTACCTATGTGGGCTCCTTCATGCTCAGCAACCAGATGCGGGGCCGCACCATCCGGACGGACCGGGATCACCCGGAGAAGACAGGCAATATCTGGCATCTTGCCTGTATCTTTCCGCAGAAATCCGGGAAGACAAAGCACCCGGACCTCTCCGGGGATTACGAGATGCTCAAAAGAAGATTTGAGTCATTTCTCGGCGTCTCCTGGAAGGACAATGTGATAGAGAGCGGCATGGAGCGGCTTGCCATCCCGGAGTTTGACACAAAGGAGAAGATGGAGAAAGTCAACCAGATGATGCTGCGGCGGGCGGTGGACAGGGATGGCCTGAGAGCCCGGTGGCAGGAGTCGCTGCGGGAGATCCACGGCGGCATGGAAGTCCAGCAGGTGGAGACGGTCCCCAGGGAGGAAGAAAAGACCGGCTTTCTCTTTTTCAATGCACTGTGGTATGAGATTTTCAGCGTGGTCCTGGCGGTGATGGCCGGGATGGGGCGCATGTTTGTGGAGGCGGCTTATGGAACCAGATCCGCTCTGGCGGCGGCCCTTGGCCTTCTGATGCTGGCCGCCTGCGTCCTGGTGGCCAGGTACGGGATCAGGCTGGCCCGCTTCAGCACGCCGGAGCGGCGGATGAGGCGGCTCAGCCAGGCGGTGGCCGATGCCCTGGCGGAGACCGGAGAGCTGGAAGACCCGCAGCACTGCCGGGCCCAGGTGGAGTCTGTGGAGGGCATGCTCATCGGGACATGGCTTAAGGGCGGCACCATGCGGGATAAAACCACCTTTGCCGCCTGTATGGAAGAAATCTGGGGCGTCATCGATAATCCCAGATACCTGCTGATGCGGGAGAAAAGAAGAGGGCGCGGGGAAGAATATTACAGTGTCCCGGAAATTTTCGGCAGACAGAAAGAGCGGGCCCTGGTCTTTGAGAAACATATGCGCAGGGTGCTGGGACGGTACCGGGTTGTCTACACCCGTACGCCGGAGGGCAGGAAGATCCTGCTTCGGGCCCGGACCAGATCCTTTGTAAACAAAAATCAGAGCGCCCTGCAGGGCCGGAAAGTAGCAAAGGGAAAATACGAATGATCAGTAAGAAATCATGCAAGGAGAGGACAGATGTATAAAATCCTGATCGTGGAGGATGACAGAGGACTGAACCAGGGCATCACCCTGGCTCTTGAAAGGGAGGACACGGCTTTTTTGCAGGCTCATGCTGCCGGTGAGGCCAGGGAGATACTTGAGAGGGAGCAGGTGGACATGGCGCTGCTGGATGTGAACCTGCCGGACGGCAGCGGATATGCCCTTTTAAAAGAGATCCGCAGCCACTCGAAGATCCCGGTGCTCCTCATCACGTTCCCTTTACGGCTGGTCTCCGAATCATCCTGGCGGGAGAGTATTTGGGTCAACGCCACTACATTTTGCATCCGAAGAAATTCTTTCTTCAGAGCCTCATCACTTTCTATCCGGTCGAAGAGATCTTTTTTCTCTTCACA